>ERZ1643247.516-NODE-516-length-46660-cov-12.985152_pt1 | contig 46660 bp, 40 predicted proteins | sample MGYA00579264_ERZ1643247 | MGnify/ENA primary metagenome ERZ1643247 (study PRJEB29033, sample SAMEA4952262) | chicken gut metagenome | biome: Broiler Chicken; feature: Gastrointestinal Tract; material: Caecum | place: Ireland | collected 2018 | study: Broiler... | reverse complement strand
TGTTTCTTATCAAAGAAGAATTTTTCCCATAGACACAGAAAATTTTACGCCCTCGCGGGGATATGGCTCAGGCATCCTCTTTGAAATTAACGCCACACCCCATTCCTTTAAGTCTTTCCGGCAGATTACTCCAAGTCACCATCGCCACATCCCCGCCCGCCGCGAAAGGCACTTCAAATAGGTCTGCGGTTTTCTACGTTCAACCGACCGGAAGTCCTCACAGCCAGGTCCGGTTTTCAGTAGTATTTTACGGTTACGGTCCGTCCCATTTTTTCTGATGTGGTTATCAGCTGGTCCACAAGGTTCTGCCTCATACTCAGATCAAAGTTAAGTTCTGATTCGGCATGAGCTTCATTGACTGCTGTTCCCACGAATAGGTTCAGCTCCGTGCAGTCTTCTATCAGCAGTTTTGCCAGACGGGAGGCGCCGTTATCTGCGTCCAGCTCATCAAAAAATTCGGCGTCAAATTCATCATTGACATATTTTTTCAGGATCTTCAGGCATTTTCCGAGAGTCAGAACGCCTTCTGTGACCAGGTCAATTCCTTCCAGTGTCGCCATGGGCGGCACATCCGGATTCCGGCTGTCCACCTTTGTTATGATCTCGCGTCCGAGTATCCGGGCTGCGATATTTGCGCTCGTCCCGCCAGCTACGACTTTTTTTCCTTCCGTATGCATAAACTCATGCATCAGCCTCTCATCGTCGTCTTTTGATTTTGGGGGACCGGTAAAAATATTGACGACTCTGCGGTCTATCACCCGGGCCACTGCCACCGTAGTATCGTCTCCGGGTTTTTCTTCGTACAGGTCGTCACAAGCCTGGCTGAGCATTACTGCGAGCCTGGACGCTGACATTGTCTTTTTTGTACATTTCAGGGTATATTCTGCCATTGCCTCCCACGTCCACCCCTGGAGATTGAGGATGGAGCCCGCACCTGCATAGATGACTCCGTCGCTCATCAGTACAAAGCAGTCGTTCTTTTTTACATGGAAACGGTATTCATGGATCCTTTTTCCTCCGATCTCCCGTGTCTCATAAGGATATTTCACGATCTTTCCATCGCGGATAAATACACAGGACGGATTGTCAAACTCAGCCAGGTAAGCTTCCCCGCTGTGGAAGATCTGCAAAATTGAAAATGTAGCATATGCCACTTTTCTTACCTTACAGATGGGCAGTGTCTTTGCGATCGTCTCAACACAGGATTCGATATCAGCCCCTTCATAAAGCATAGTGCCCAGGATCTTCGATGTAAGCGTGGCGAGGATATTTGCTTTTACCCCGCTGCCCATCCCGTCAGCCAGGATCATGATATCCGAATCGTTTGTCTTAATAATTTCTACTTTGTCGCCGCAGAGCTCTTCATTTTGTTTGTTCAGGCTTTTCCATGCCACGTCTATACTTACACTCATTGTCACTCCTCCTCATTCAGGATAGAATCCCTGAGCTTAGTAAGGGTTACTTTGGTCTCCGCGGTTGTCTCGCCGAGGAGTCCCGCGATCTCCTGAGCCACCATCATCTGCTTTTCAATGACTTTTTGCGCCATCTCCACTGTTTCTACTTTCAGATTATAATGCTGTTCCTTGATCTTCTCTTCCCTGGTTACATCCTGGAAAGTAACAAGCACGGCATCCAGATTTTCGATATAAACGATTGTTTCTTCTGCGATCAGTCTGCCGTTTTCAAGCTGTACTTTCTTATGCAGCACAGGCTCTCTTGTAAGAAGCGCTGTCTCGATATCTTCAGTCTCTATAAATTCAAATATGTATCTCTGAACAGCCTCCTCATGTCCTACGCCAAGAAGTTCCTGTCCCTTACGGTTGCAGTCCAGGATACGCATATCATTTCCGATGACAAAAATCATATTTGGCGTTACATCCATAACTACATTAGACATGGACTCTGCCTGAGCAAGAGCATACGGCATGCACATGGACAGTTCAGCCTTTCCCTGGAAAACAGCGACTGCTTTCTCGCGGCAGGTGGAATATCCACACGCGCCGCAGTTCAATTCGTCCTCGGGAGAATATTTACCCGTGGATCTGAGGATCCTCTGGATCTGTTCTTCCGACGGCATAATATCTGACAGGCTGTGGTCCCCGAATTCCTTAGCAAGTTCTTCTTCAGTCATGTCAGGAAGCTCTCGCGCTGCCTTGCAGGATACCACGTTTTCAATCTTTACTTTTGTTTTCACATATGAAGTATTCCAGTGCGCTGACGCCGGACCTTTAGCGCAGCCGCCCTCGCAGACGTTTGCCTCGATAAAACAGTGGTCAAGTTCGCCTTTTTGCAGGCATTCCAGCATTTCCATACAGTTTTCCAGACCGTCTACAAATACTTTGTGGTATCCGTCTGTCTCCTCTTCCGTGATCACTGACTGGATTACGCCGCCGCTCACCGGATAGAGACGGTTGATCTGCGGATCAGGATTCCCCATGGGCTTATCCTCGCAGGCATGCAGATCGATCCCTTCCTCCTGGAACCAGTCTGCCAGCTCCTCAAATGTGAGGATTGCATCCACCGCGCCAAACACCCTTTCATCGCCGATGGCTTCCTGCTTCTTTGCAATACAGGGCCCCAGAAAAACGACTTTGACATCCGGCCCGTAAATCTTCTTAATATACCGGCCATGCGCCACCATTGGGGACACAACAGGCGCCATCAGCTTTGCACAGTCCGGATAGTATTTTTCGATCAGGTCGTTCACACTCGGGCAGCATGTAGTGATGATATTAGGCATTTTATTCTGACGGACCAGTTTTTTATATTCGTTTGTCACCAGCGCGGCTCCCTCTGCAGTCTCGCGCACTTCCCAGAACCCCAGACGCTGAAGAGCATCCACTACCTGTCCCGGCGTGTCGAATTCAAGCACACCTGCATAAGACGGGGCAATCGATATGACCGTCTTAAATCCCTGACGAAGATAACCCTTCACCCGCTCCATGTCGCTGGCAAAAGTCTTCGCATTCTGAGGACAGACCTCCAGGCAGCGGCCGCAGTTGATACAGTGGTCCACCATGATCCTGGCCTGCTCGTCCTTGACTGAGATCGCTTTTACCGCGCAGTTGCGCACACATTTGTAACAGTGACGGCATTTTGCATCTTTAAAGTCAATGACCTTCATCCCGCAAAACCTCCTTGTATTTTTTCGTTTGATCTATTGATCCTATTTTACCAGAGCAGGATCAGAATATCCAGAGACGTTTTTTCTGTCTGCTTCCTGTATTTTACATGCGGTTCTCGTTTACATTATATGATTTTGGGGTCAAAAGCCCCAACTATGTTGCCTTCGGACTGTTCCGCGCTTCGTACTCCTGCAATCCGCCCCGATATGAGCAAGCTCATGTGGATTTAGACATTTTGATCCTGGTATCATTATATAAAACTGTAATAAAATAAATTGCATAAGATGCAACCATTTGTCTTCTCATCTGCGTCTAATGGTCAGGAAGCATTGATACACAGACAGACTGCAGAGAGGAGGAGGACTTGAAATGAACAGAAGGGGAAAGGAGGAGATCAGTCTGGAATATCTGGTACGAAAGGCAAAGAAAGGAGACCCGCAGGCTTTTATCGAGCTGATCGAAGCAAGCAAACAGAGTATGTACAAAACAGCGCGGAGTTATTTCTCTAATGAAGAAGATATTGCCGATGCGATACAGGATACGATCGAGACCGCATACCGTTCGATCGTCAGCCTGAAAAATGACAAATATTTCCACACATGGCTGATCCGCATCCTTATCAATAAATGTATTGACATGATACGAAAAAACCGCAGGGAAAGCCCGGTTGAGTTTTTCCCGGAGCAGGGGGAGATGTGTGCAGAACTGACAGAGTGTGAATTTGAGGAACTGATGCGTTTCCTTGACGAAAAATACCGGACAGTGCTTCTCCTGTACTACGGGGAAGGTTTCAAGGTGACTGAAATAGCACAGATTCTCAATATGGAAGAAAACACAGTAAAATCCAGACTGTCACGCGGACGGGAAAAGTTCCGGAAGATCTGGACCGCGCAGAATGCAGCCACTGAATGAGAGAGGAGGAACGAAGTTGAAAAAAGAATATTCACAGCAGGATGTAGAACGTATTTTAAAAAGTAACGCTCAGATCCCGGAAAGTGTTGACGAGCGGATCAGGGATACCTACCGGGAACTTGGGCTGATCGGGAATACCGGCAGGAAGAGTACCGGAAAACGTACTGTACACCGGAAAAAGAGAAAAGTATGGGCCGCGGTCGCGGCGGCGGCAGTCCTCACCACAGGACTTGGTGTCACTGTATTTGCTGTCAGTCAGCTCATGAACGCAGATCTGAAAGAAACAGAGGATGGTCTCATCTATGAGATTTCTATAGCTCCTGAGACAAAAGAAGCTCATGATGTCAAAGTAACTCCCACCTATGTACCGGAGGGGTTTGTCTATCATGAGGATGGTCCTTACGCCCTTAAATGGCATAATGATGCAACTGACGGCGACATGTCCATCATTAAATATAATGCGGCAGACCTCTATAAAATGTCCAAGACGCAGGAAGAAATGCTCCACACAATGTTTGACAAGGATTCTTTCGTTGAGACTACGACGATAAATGAGATGAAAACAGATATGTTCAGCGAGGGCAGTATCTACAAAGACAGTGACTCTGTAAGACAGGATGTATTCCTGTTCAACGAGGAGTACGGCTGCGCTGTCCATGTGTATCTGGAAGGACCAGGACTGGCGGAAGATGAGGCACTTAAAGTGGCGCGGGGACTGGACATCGAAATATTGGACACTACTGTAGAATATGCGTCCGATGAAGAACTCGACACCCTGAAACAGGAAATTGCAATGGCCGCAGGAAAAACAGGCGGCGCAGTTAATTATTATGAAATCGGTGATGAGATCACACCGCCGCCGGAGACCGGAATTGACGATGTGATGCCTCAGACCCATAAAGTGACAGATATTCAGATCTTGGATTCCCTGCCGCTTGACCAGTATCCGAAAGAAAACTATATCGAGGATTATGATACGGTAGTCGCTCCTCTGCTTAATGAGGACGGAACATTGAAAGATCACGAAAGGTATCCTCTCAAAAACGGAAGTATTGTAGAAGACGGGATCGAATCCACAGGAGCCAAATTCATTGTGGCGACAACAGAGATTACGAATACTGGAGACACGGCTCAGGAAATCTATATCGCCCCGGATCTGATGCTGCTTACGGACAACGGATCAGGATCTCTTACGGAATACTGGTACTGGCCTGCTTCCGAAGCCTATCTGGAATTTGTCTCGGACCACCGTATGCCGGAATATCAGACTGTCCAGATGTTCACAGAGAATCAGAAAACGCATGTACATTTCGCTGAGATAGGGGCGGGAGAAACGATAACATGCACATTCGCATGGGCAGTGGATGAAGACTGCATAGACGACGCTTATCTGGGATTTTACAATGGAGCCGCAGGTACGACGGAATCGCTGGTGAAAGTGGCAGAATGATTAAATCTGGATTTGTGTGTGGGACGGACGAGCGGTATAACGTCCGAAAACCGCAGTTGATTTTAAGACGTATTCGTGGCGGGCGGGGATGTGGCTCTGGTTCCGGTTCCGCGATTTGAGAAAAACTACAAAGGAAGGGAACAAGGCTAAAAGCAATTGCAAAGCGGACGATTCGGCTCTGCCTCAGGCATCCGCTTTGCAATTAACGCCTTATTCCCTTCCTTTAAGTTTTTCTGACAAATCGCTCCAAGTCACCGTCACCGCATCCCCGCCCGCCACGAAAGGCTCTTGAAATAGGGCTGCGGTTTTCTAAGTTCATCCGAGCGGCAGTCCCCCACGAACAAATGCAGGATTCAAAAAGTGGATGACAGGGGAACTTCAGCGACAAAACGGAAATTGTTCTCGAGCGGAAAATGCCGTACACACGATCTGAATACGTCTTCGACATCCCCGCTTCACTGTTTTCGCCCGATTTCCTCATCCTCAAACTCCCTGACAAATCCAGATTTACTCTCTCTGGGAAATCCGGTTTTGATTTCTCCACTCCCGGGGCGAGACTCCGTATGTGTTTTTGAATGCGCGTGAAAAATGAAGCTGATTTGGATATCCTACTGCATTCCCCACATCGCTGATTGAAAGCCGGGTCAGCTTCAACAGCTCCGCGGCTTTTGTCATGCGGTAGTTTAAAAGGAATTCCTGAGGCGACTTGCCCACGGCTCCTTTAAAGATCCTTCCGAAGTAGGTGCGGTTCAGCCCGCAGAACTGAGCAATCCCTTCTACAGAGATATCATTCTGGAAATTCTGTTCAATATAATTCAGCGCTTCTTTAATATAGAAATCACGGACCTTCCCGCTGGAAGACAGATGCATGGTCACAGAGGAACGGGACAGGTAGTCGATGAAGAGGAAGAGATGCCCGATCAGGTGGAAGGGGGACGCGTCCCCGTGCTCCGCGATGTAGAGCATCTCGTTTTTCATGAGTTCCCGCAGCTCTTTTGACGAGGCGTGATACACCGGATGGTCCGGGGTGAGCCCCGCAAGCTCGATGATCTCCTTTGCCCTGAGCCCGTCGAATTCGATCCATGTATATTCCCACGGAAGCTCATTGTCTGCGATATAGGTGTTGATCTGTTTGGGGAAGATCATGAAACCCTGGCCGCTCTTGATCTGGTATTCCTGTGTCTGCCCTTTGGAATCATTTGCCATGAGACGCCCTGTACCAGACAGGACATAATGAAAGAGGTAATGGTTTCTGGATACAGGTCCGAAGGAGTGGGCTGGCTCGCACTGTTCTTTTCCGAACTGGTACAGCCCGAGGTCTACAAAATTTTCATTGGGAAATACGGAAAACAAAAAATCACTCAATTGTATCATCTCCCCTGTTCTTAATGCATGTCTTTACAGCTATTATAGCGCAAAATATATCATAATGCGACCATACTTTATATAAACAATGTATAAGTTGAATATTGATATAAAACAAAAGAAATAAGGATATTTTAGGACGCATTTTGTAATGTTATAATAATGCAAAGAAAAGTTTAAGGCTAAAGGAAGGAGATGGGACTACTATGAAGAGAAAAAATGCGATTAGCATGGCTCTGGCAGCGGCCATGCTGACAGCGGCCATCCTTCCGGGATGCGGTGCGGATGAAAGCTCAGGGAAAACGGAGATCGAGATCCTCCAGTACAAACCGGAGGCAGCAGCGTATTTCGATAAGGTGGAGGAGGAATTTAATGCGTCTCACGATGATATCCATCTGACCATCAGTTCGCCGAATGATGCCAGTACGATCATGAGGACACGGTTCCTAAGGGAAGATTACCCGGATATTATCGGTATAGGGGGAGATATCAATTACTCCTATTATGTGGATGCGGATATCCTTGCAGACATATCGGATTATCCGGGACTGGCGGACATTAAGGAAGCCTATGTTGACATTCTGGAAGCGCTGGAGATCACTCCCACGGACGGGACGTACGGCGTGCCCTATGCAGCGAATGCAGCAGGGATTCTGTACAACAAGGATATGTTCGAGGAGCATGGATGGGAGATTCCTGAGACATGGAGTGAGCTGATCAGCCTCTGCGAGGAGATACAGTCAGAAGGGATTCTGCCGTTCTATTTTGGGTTCCGTGACACATGGACCTGTCTGGCTCCGTGGAACTCCCTTGCCGTTGACCTGGCTCCGGCGGATACATGTAAGCAGGTGAATGCGGGAGAGACAACATTCACGGATGAATACCGGGAAACAGCGGAAAAATGTCTGGAACTGGTAAGCTACGGGCCTGAGGATCCGTTTGCGTACGGATACAATGACGCATGTACCGCTTTTGCCAACGGAGAATCAGCAATGTACCCGATCGGAAGCTATGCGGTGCCTCAGATCCTCTCCGTAAATCCGGAGATGAACATTGATTCCTTTGTAACCCCGGGAAACGACGATGCGTCAAAGAATACGCTGAACTCAGGAGTTGACCTGATGTTTGCGGTGACTGCGGCGTGCGAGAATAAGGATGCGGCGTATGAGGTGCTTGATTTCCTGCTGGCGGACGAGAATCTCCAGTCTTATATTGACGACCAGAACGCGGTGCCGTGCAAAGAAGGAGATTTCGAGCTGGCGCCCATGCTGGACGGTATGTCGCCGTTTATCGAGTCCGGCAACATGACGGACTATCAGGACCACTACTATCCTTCCGAGATGGCGGTGGATGCGCAGATCCAGACATTCCTGATCAACAAGGATGTGGACGCGTTCCTGTCGAAATTCGACAAAGACTGGCAGAGATATAACAGAGATATTATCCGTGCGGTACAGGAGTACAACGAAGAACACGGGACTGACAAATAGGAAAGGAGAGGGCGGATTATGAAACATGCAAATGACAGTAAGCGGACTTATATGCTGATCACCATACCGATCCTGGCTCTGTTTGTCTGCTTTAATACGATACCGCTGATCCGCGGTGTGATATACAGTTTTACAAACTTCAAAGGCTTTGGCACATATGACTTTGTGGGATTCCGCAATTATATTGATCTGTTTACGGACCCAAGGATCGGCGGTTCCTACTGGTTCACCATCAAGCTTGCGATAGTGGCAACAATTCTGACAAATGTGATCAGCCTTCTCCTTGCGCTGGGACTCAACAGCAGGATCAAAGGGAAAACCTTCCTGCGCGCGGCGTATTTCATCCCTAATGTACTTGGCGCGCTGGTAGTAGGATATATTTTCCAGTATTTCTTTACATATATCCTTCCGGGGCTGGGCGACGCGCTGGGGAGCGAAGCTCTGAGTTCCAGTATGCTCTCCAGCAGCAAGACCGCATGGATTGCTATTGTGATCGTGTGTGCATGGCAGTCCATCGCCATGAATACGATCATCTATATCTCCGGACTCCAGACAGTGCCGGAGGATGTGTACGAGGCAGGAGACCTGGACGGCGCGACCGGCTGGAAGAAGTTTAAACATTTGACTTTTCCGCTGATCATCCCGTTCTTTACGATTAATATGGTACTCTGCGTGAAGAATTTCCTGATGGTATTTGACCAGATCATGGCAATGACAAAGGGCGGCCCTGAGCAGAGCACGGAGTCTATCTCTTATCTGATTTATATTAACGGTCTGTCAGGCGGAAGCTTCGGCTATCAGAGCGCCAATGCAGTTGTATTTTTTATTGTGATCGTGGCGATCTCTGTGGCGCAGATGACCATATCAAGTAAGAAGGAGGAACAGTTATAATGTATGAGAAAATGAAAGCAAGAATCAACTGGCCTGTTACGATCCTTCTGTTTATCGGACTGCTGACAGTAGCATTCCCGCTGTATATGACGATTGTAATCGCATTTAAACAGCCTTCTGAAATGACTAACAGTATTTCCGGTATTCTGTCACTTCCTGAATCCTGGAGCTTCAGTAATTTTGTCCAGGCTATGGAACTCACAGATTTCTGGCGCTCCCTGGGGAACAGCCTTCTGGTAACAGTGACAACGGTGGTGCTCTGTATCCTGCTCCACTCACTGATGGGATATGCGGTAGGCAGAAATAAAGCACACAGCAAGATTTATAATGTGATCTACCTGTTTATCGTAAGCGGTATGTTTGTTCCGTTCGCTATTTTGATGATGCCGCTGGCAAAGCAGACCGCTGAGATGCATCTTGACAATTGGGCTGGTGTTATCCTGCTGTATGTGGTATTCTATATGCCGATGAATTTACTTCTTTACACAGGATATCTCGTAAATATCCCGATCGCACTGGAAGAGGCGGCGAGAGTGGACGGAGCTAACACATGGCGGACGTTCTGGAGCATCATCTTCCCGATCATGAAGCCGATGCACGCAACGGTTGCGGTCATCACAGCCCTTGCGGTATGGAATGACGTTATGACGCCTCTGATCATCATGTCAGGAAAAGGACAGAACACACTGCCGCTGGCGCAGCTGACTTTCCAGACACAGTTTGGCACGAACTATAATCTGGCGTTTGCGTCTTATCTTCTGGCATTGATCCCGATCATTATCTTCTATGTGATCTGCCAGAAACAGATCATCAATGGAGTTGTAAACGGCGCTGTGAAGTAAGGAAGTCCCGATGCGCATCCGCGCATCCTGTATGAGCGGGTGCTATGTGCGATGAAACACATTCACCCGCTTTTTATATTTTCATAATAATAACGGATTAGGAGAGACTTAAATATGGGTATAGTATATGATGAAAAGCAGAAGACGCTTACTCTGCACACGAAGAACACGACTTACCAGATGCAGGTGGACCGGTATGGGTTCCTGCTCCATCTGTATTACGGGAAACGGGCGGACGGATGTATGGATTACCTGCTGACATTTTACGACAGGGGATTTTCAGGGAATCCGTATGACGCGGGCAAGGATAAAACCTACTCCATGGATGCCCTTCCGCAGGAATTTCCGTCGCTTGGCACAGGAGATTACAGAACGCCTGCCTGCATCATCAAGAACACAGACCGCACGTACAGCAGTGATTTCCGCTATGTAAGCCACAGTATCAGAGCGGGGAAATATTCACTGAAAGGCCTGCCGGCAGTGTATGCGGATGCGGATGAGGCGCAGACACTGGAAGTGGTGCTGGAAGACAGGGTCTCAAAGGTGCAGGCAGTGCTGTACTATGGCATTCTTCCGGAGTATGACGTGATCGCGCGGAGCGTGAAGATCGTAAACAAGAGCAGCGGCCATGTGTCGGTCAAAAAGCTGGCACCAGCATGTCTTGACATGGTGGGCGGCGAGTATGATTTTATCACTTTTTACGGACGCCATGCGATGGAGCGCAATTACCAGAGGCTTCCTGTAGGGCATGGGGTCTCGAAGATCGGCAGCCTTCGGGGTACCTCCAGCCATCAGTATAACCCGGCAGTGATCCTGGCGGAGCGGGAGACGACAGAGACAGCAGGCGGGTGTTATGCCATGTCCTTTGTCTACAGCGGCGGATTCCAGAGTGAAGCGGGGATGGACCAGTATTATCAGACAAGGCTGCTTATGGGACTGTGCGAGGAGCAGTTTGCCTATCCTCTTGAGGCAGGAGAAGAGTTCCAGTCACCGGAAGTGATCTTAAGCTATTCTTCCGAAGGGATCGGAAAACTTTCCCAGAACCTGCACCGCTGCATGCGCGGGCATCTGTGCCGGGGCAAATATAAAGAGAGCGTCCGCCCCATCCTCCTGAACAGCTGGGAAGCATTTTACTTTGACTTTACGGGAGATGATCTGGTGAAGCTGGCTGAGCAGGCGGCGGACCTGGGAATCGAGATGTTTGTCATGGACGATGGCTGGTTCGGGAACCGCGACAGTGAGCTCAGAGGCCTGGGCGACTGGACGGTAAACGAGGAAAAGCTCGGCTGCACTCTCGGGGAGCTTATCCGCAGGATCAATGATATGGGGATGAAGTTCGGCATCTGGATCGAGCCGGAAATGGTAAATGAAGACAGCAGTCTATACCGGGAGCATCCGGACTGGGCGTTTGTGATACCGGGGCGCAGACCGAATCGGTCCAGGCACCAGCTTGTCTTAGATTTCTCCAGAAAAGAAGTTGTGGACTGTATATATGATAAGATCTGCGCGGTTCTGGACCAGGGGAATATCGAGTATATCAAATGGGATATGAACCGAAGCATCGCGGATGTGTATTCAGCGACCGGAGACGGGCAGGGCAGGGTGCTTTACGACTATGTTCTCGGTCTGTATGACTTTCTGGAGCGCATTGTACAGCGCTACCCGGATATCCTGATCGAGGGATGCAGCGGAGGCGGCGGCAGGTTTGATGCCGGGATGCTTTATTACACGCCGCAGATCTGGTGCAGCGACAACACAGATCCCATAGACCGTCTGGAGATCCAGTACGGCACATCATTTATCTATCCGGTTTCTTCCGTAGGGGCGCATGTCTCTGCATCGCCGAACCATCAGACAGGCAGGGCCACATCGCTTAAGACCAGAGCAGCGGCGGCCACAGCAGGGACATTCGGATATGAACTGGACCTCAATAAGCTGAGCAAAGAAGAGAAGGATGAGATCCGCAGCCAGATCAGGGAGTACAAAAAGTATGCGCGGCTCGTCCATCAGGGGCTGTACTACCGTCTGACAAATCCGCAGACAGCGGATACAGGGGCATGGGGATTTGTCTCAGAAGACGGAAGCGAAGTATTAGTGCAAGCGGTGACGATAAGGCAGCATGCCAATATGGACGTATCTTATATCAAACTCAGGGGACTGAGGGAAAATACCGTATACCGCGAGGAGGAGAGCGGCAGGACATACAACAGCACCGCGCTTATGGAAGCCGGGATCCCGGTCCCGGTAGAGCTGGGCGAATACAGGGCATACCAGTGGCATTTCGTGCGTGAAGGTCAGGGGGATTGAGAACAATGGTAAAAACAAAGGGCAGCAGAAAAGAGAATACAGGGTCCCAAAAACAGAATGTGGAGATTAAAAAACAGATGACAGGGGCTGAAAACCAGCCCGGGGCAGTGTTAAAGGATGTCAAAGCAGAGAATGATAAGGTGTTTGAGCAGAGACTGAGCCGCCACCACGATGAGCTGCGCTGGCTGTATATGGAGTTATATGGAAATTCTGATATGTTCGCAGAACTCTGCAGTCAGATGAAGCGTTATTATGATTCAAGAAAAGAGAGCCTCAAGGCTCTTGACTTAAAGAGAGAAAAAGAAGGAAAATGGTACCGCAGCCGGAATATGACCGGCATGATGATGTATATCGACAACTTTGCGGGAAATCTCAAAGGAGTGCAGGCGAAGCTCCCGTATATTGAAAAATGCAATGTAAATTATATCCATCTCATGCCTTTCCTTGATTCGCCAAAGGGCAGGTCTGACGGCGGGTATGCGGTGGCAGATTTCCGCAAAGTGAAACCGGAATTGGGGACCATGGACGATCTGGCAGAACTGGCGGACAAATGCCATGAAAAGGGCATCAGCCTGTGCATGGACTTTGTCATGAACCATACGTCCGAGGACCACGAGTGGGCGGTGAAGGCGCGCCAGGGAGACGGCGAATATATGAGCCGGTATTTCTTCTATGCGGATCCATCGATTCCTGCGGAATACGAGAAGACTGTGCCCCAGGTATTCCCGACAACGGCGCCGGGAAATTTCACCTGGCTGCCGGAGATTGGACATTATGTGATGACCACGTTTTATCCATATCAGTGGGATTTAAATTACCGCAATCCGAGAGTGTTTAATGAAATGATGTACAACTTCCTCTATCTGGCAAATCAGGGGATGGATATCATCCGCATCGACGCGGTTCCTTATATCTGGAAGGAACTGGGGACAAACTGTCGGAATCTGCAGCAGGTGCATACGATCGTGAGGATGATGAGGATGATCGGCGAGATCGTGTGCCCGGGCATCGTGCTCCTTGGAGAAGTGGTCATGGAGCCGGAAAAAGTGGCGCCGTATTTCGGCACAGTGGAAAAGCCGGAATGCCACATGCTTTACAATGTCACCACAATGGCAACGACGTGGAACACTGTGGCGACACGGGATGTGCGGCTTTTGAGAAAGCAGATGGATATCGTCTGCTCGCTTCCGAAAGAGTATACATTCTTGAATTATCTGAGGTGCCATGACGATATCGGCTGGGGTCTGGACTATGCCACACTCAGCGAGTGGGGTATGAAAGAAGTGCCGCACAAGAAATACCTGAACGATTATTTTCTGGGCAGGACAGAAGGCAGTGTCAGCAGGGGCGAGCTGTACAATGAAGACCCGGTGACAGGGGACGCCCGCTTCTGCGCCACCACGGCTTCCATGTGCGGGATCGAAAGCGCCGGCTTCGAGCAGGATGAGGAGAAAATGGAGTGCGCGGTGGTAAAAGACATCATGCTCCACGCATACATGTTTACCCAGTCCGGTATTCCTATGCTCTACAGTGGGGATGAGATCGGTCAGGTCAATGACTATACATACAAAGACGACCCGGATAAAGCGCCGGACTCCCGCTATATCCACAGAGGAAAATTCTGCTGGGATGTGGCAGAAAATATAGAGAAGGAGGGAAGCGTGCAGGAAAAGATCTTCCATGCCCTCACCAGGCTGGAAGAAATCCGCAGGAACGATGCTGTTTTCAGCGCGGACGCAGAGGTATACACAAAAGATTACAGCGACACATCTATCCTCTGGATCGTCAGGAAGGCGGAAGGAAGAGAACTTCACGCGGTATTCAACTTCAGTGATGAGGAAAAAGAAATCTGGATGCCTGAGGTCACAGAATATACAGATCTGTTGACCGGAAAGACAGAAATGATAGAAAAAAGCAGAGTGCAGTCATGGGATTTCTTCTGGCTGGAGAAATAAATCCAGATTTACTGTCCATTTTCACTGTACACTTCAAAGGATTTTTCCATTTTTTCAAGTATTTCCGAATACTGACGGAAAGCGCTCCTCATTTCCATTTCATTAAAGGGCTGGTTTTTATAGCAGATCCTGTGTTCCATTGCTGCCCAGAAATCCATGGATATGGTGCGGAACTGGATTTCCACGGGATAATACTCCATCCCTTCCATGTAGTAGATCGGGACGCCGAGGATGAGGTGATAGCTGCGGTAGCCGTTGGGCTTCGGAGTATTTATGTAATCTTTTTCTTTAATGACTATCAGATCGGACTGCTTTTTCAGACAGCAGACAAGGTGCCGTATATCACGTTCAAAAAAGCAGATCACGCGGACGCCCGCTATATCATGCAGGGTTGTTTTTGCATCATCCGGGCTTGTACCCGCACGTTTCTTTTTCAGCTTCTGTTCGATACTGGTTTTATCTTTGATACGGCTGCTGATCCCGTGAATGGGACGCACTTCTTCCTGCTCGCTGGCCTGATGGTTCAGGACTTCCAGCCGGGCGAGGATCAGGCTGACAGCATCGGAATACGGATGGATCAGCTCGTAGTATTGTTCTTTTGTCATCTGTATCATACTCCCTTCAACAACATTGATTAGTTTATTGCAAAATTGTGAAGAAGATGTGTTTGAAATATTATGGTTTTATAATAAAAGCATAAAGTATGGGACCTGATGCATGGAAAGGAAAAATAGTTCAGTATTTACTTGCAGAATATGATATACTTGTTTTACTGTTGAATAAGGGAGAATATGATGGACAGATATTTAGAAGAGATGTTAAAAAAGGCTTTTCCTTTCTGGACTGACCTTACGGAGGAGCAGAGGAGGAATGTTCAGACAAATACAGTAAGAAATCTGTGCCATAAAAAAACAAGGCTTCATTTCGGAGGAGGAGAGTGCGCGGGAGTCCAGATCATTGCTCAGGGAAGAGCCCGTGTCTTTATCACTTCTCCGGGAGGCGGGGATATTACCCTGTTCCGGCTGCTGGAAGGAGATGTGAGTATCCTCAGCGCGGCATGTATGATGAACGGCATGGATATTGAGCTGGATATGGAGATGGAGACAGAATGCGTAATATACACGATACCGAAAAAGATTTACCGGAAGCTGTATGATGAGAGCAGCGCGGTGAAAGAATATACGATGGAAATGATATCGGAGAAGTTTTCGGATATTATGTGGCTTTTTAACCAGTTTGTGTTTTCCAATGTGGCGTCTCGGGTCGCAGGGGCTCTTTTGGAGCATCGGGGGATTACCGGGGGAGATGTTCTGAACATAACCCATGATGTGCTGGCGAGAGACGCGGGCACTGCAAGAGAAGTAGTGACGCGTATTTTAAAACAGTTCCAGAATGACGGTCTTGTGAAGCTGACGAGAGGAAAGATCGAAGTGCTGGACGCCCCGGGGCTGGGTAAAATCTGAGGGGCAGGCGTCAAGCGGTTTTGGACGCGGGATAACAGGGCAGAGCCCGTCAGATGACAAACGGTGATTTTGTCACTGAAAAAGGATAAAAATGTGATAAAATAAGGACATAACAATAAAAATGAATTTTAAAGGAGGATATAAACATGGCAGTAGTAAAGTTGACAGGAGCAAATTTTGAGCAGGAAGTAATGCAGGCTGATCAGCCGGTTCTGGTTGATTTTTATGCAGACTGGTGCGGACCGTGCAAGATGATGGGACCAGTTGTGGAGGAGATCGCGGGAGAAGAAGCGGGGATCAAGGTCTGCAAGATCAATATTGACGAGGAAATGGGACTTGCGCAGAGATTCGGCGTGATGAGCATTCCTACATTTATTGCATTTAAGAATGGAGAAATCGCGGGAAAACAGATTGGGGCAGTTCCGAAGAATGCTCTCCTTGATCTGGTGAAATAAGCCTGTACAAAAGTATCGGAAGTGAAAACATTGCAAGTGAGAACAACGGACATATTCGGACTTGTTGAAGAAGAGCTGCAAAAGCATGTTTCCGGCAGGAAGTCCTCCTTCCGATCCGGGAAGGACAGGACCGATTTGAATATCAGCGGTATGACTGTTCCAGGCAGGAACTTGGAGAAACAATGGCCCGGAGATGCTGCCCCGGTTTATCAGCGAATGGATCCCAAAGGAAGAGCTGTATTTTAAAACATTCCGAATAAAAGAAAAATGCAGTATCTGTCTTACTGAGATCCCGCATTTTCCATTTATGTGAAGTTTGTTTAATCTGTCAGATCACTGCGCCGGCATTATGTTCGGGCCGTGACCGGAACGGCATGCTCAGTCCCGCATAAACAGATTGACTACATGCAGGATGCCATCGTCATCGTTAGAACGGGTAATAAAGTCGGCAGATTCTTTGATGACCGGCTGGGCATTTTCCATTGCCACTCCAAGTCCTGCATATTCGATCATGGACAGGTCATTGTATCCGTCTCCGCAGCAGATCATGGAATCTGCGGTCAGTCCGATGCTGTTGAGAAGCTTCTGAAGAGACTGCGCCTTGTCGATATTTCTTGGCATGATCTCCAGGAAAAAGGGCTCGGAGCGGTAGATGTTTAACAGCCCGTGATATTTGTCACGGAGCGGTTCCATCAGTGTCTCCAGAATCTCGGGCTCGCCGGCAACAAGAAGCTTATTTACCGGAAAGTTTAAGAAAGCCGGAAAATCATCCGCAGATATGATCTCCATGCTGTTAATGCCGGACTCGATCTCCACGTATTTATTCGGGCAGATCCCGGAGATGATCTGTGTGTCGGTGTAGGAGATGATGTCCAGTCCCGGAAATGTCTTTACATATTCATATACCGGCCGGATGATCTCCTGAGGCACTGTCCGGTTATAAATGATTTCTCCGGTCGAACACTTTGTGATCCGCGCCCCGTTAAAGGAGAGCATATATCCGCCGAAGCGGTCCATCTGGAGCGCCTCCGCCAGCGGGGCGACTCCGTTGATCGGACGGCCGCTGGCAAGGACAACGGTCCTGCCGGCCTCCTGGATCTCGATCAGAGCTTTTTTAGTCGGCTCTGTGATCTCTTTTCTTGAATTGGTGAGCGTACCGTCCAAATCCAGTACGAGAACCTGATATTTCATGGGAATTGATCCTTTCCTGCTAATTCTGGAGCCAATCTACAATCTTGGAAAATTCCATTCCATGCGATGCTTTCACCAGAATCGTATCATTTTCTTTCAGCAGGCTGTCCGCCTGTTCGAAAAACTCCTCTTTTGAAGTATAATGAACGACCTTAATGGTCTGTCCTTTTTCCCGCGCAGCTTCCTGTGCTCCCCGCGCGGTGTCTGCGGAGAGGCTGCCGATGCATACAAGGACATCTATGCCTGTCTGGGCAGCATGGACGCCTGTGTCATAGTGCATTTTTCCGGAATGTTCACCAAGCTCGAACATGTCTCCCAGGACAGCCACAGTCCTGGTATCTGCACAGGACAGCACGTCGAGAGATGCCTTTACAGAGGCGGGATTGGCATTGTAGCAGTCGTCGATCACTGTGTATTTCCCGGTTTCGATCAGGTTGCTGCGTCCCCGGATAGGTACATTCGCTTCGATGCCCCGGGCAATCTGCCCGTCTGTCATGCCCAGCGCATATCCTGCCGCAATTCCGGCAAGCGCATTGGACACCATATGGCTGCCGGGGATATTGATATGCGCATGGAAACGGGAATCAGGAGTAATGAACTCGGCATCTGTTCCTTTCAGCCCCCGGCTTACAATCTGGTCCGCATGGAAAGGACAGGAGGGATCCAGGCCGAAATATACAGGGGTGATCCCATTTCCCGGCGTAAAGCTCCGAAGTTTGTCATCATCTCCGTTTAGTATGATAGTGCCATTGGGGTTCATATAGTCAAACATCTCAGTTTTTGCTTTCAGGATACCGTCGCGTGAGCCGAGATTTTCCAGATGAGCCACGCCGATATTGGTAAGGACGCAGATGTCCGGGCGCGCTATCTTTGCAAGGCGGGTCATTTCCCCGAAACCGCTGATTCCCATTTCCAGTACCGCGACTTCATGCTCATCCCTGAGATTGAATACCGTCAGCGGGAGACCGATCTCATTATTAAAGTTCCCTTCTGTTTTAAGGACATTGTATTTCTGGCTGAGTACTGACGCGATCATCTCTTTTGTGCTTGTCTTGCCGACGCTCCCGGAGACACCGACTACTTTGATGTCCAGGGAACGGCGGTAGTGTTCGGCAATGTCTTTTAATGCCTGTGCACAGGAGGAGACCCGGATGTACGGGTAAGGCACATTGCCTAAATCCAGCTCAGACACGGAGCAGAGAGCTCCGTTTTCCATAACCTGGGGAATAAAAGAATGGCCGTCCACCCGCGCGCCTTTTATTGCGATAAAAAGACTGTCTTTTTCTACTTTTCTGCTGTCAATGACTACGCTGCTGACTTCACGGGAAGCGAGTTCGAGGCTGCCATGGTATGTGCCGCCGCAGGCAGCGGCGATTTCCTGTAATGACATATGTTTCATGAATATCTTGCCTCCAGTGATTTTTTGATAATGAGTTCGCACAGATCCCCGTATTCAATTCCCATTGCTTTTGCCTCTTTTGGAAGAAGGCTTGCTGCGGTCATTCCCGGGAGGGTGTTCATCTCCAGACAGTACAGATTTCCCTTTTCATCGAGAAGAAAATCCGCACGGCTGTATACATTGAGTTTCAGTGCATGGAACGCACGGACAGTCAGATCGCGCATCCGACGGTCGATCTCTTCCGGAATGTCTGCGGGGCATACTTCCAGAGTCGCGTCTGCCTGGTATTTGTTTGCGTAATCAAAGAAACCTGTCTTGGGGATGATCTCAATCGGAGGAAGCGCCTCTCCGTCAATGACTCCGCAGGCGAATTCTCTTCCTCTGATATACTCCTCGATGACCACTTCGTCCTCATAGCGGAAGGATTTATCAAGAGCTTCCGCGTATTCGGCTTCTGTATTTACGATATAAACGCCGATGCTGGACCCGCCGGAGCATGGTTTCACGACAACCGGGAAGTCAAGCCCCAGAGATTTGACAGAGTGATCCGGAGCGTTTTTGTGCAGGCATGCACCTGCCGGAGTGTCAATGCCGGACTGGAGGAATACCTGTTTGGTAAAGCCTTTGTCCATTGCAACCGCGCAGCCAAGCGAGTCAGGACCCGTGTAACGGATACCCAGCAGATCGAAAGTTGCCTGGAGTTTTCCGTTTTCGCCTTCACCTCCGTGCAGACCGAGAAATGTAATGTCAGCCAGGCGGCAGAGTTCAATGACATTCGGTCCTAAGAAGCAGTCAGACTGGTCCGGACGGGAAGCTTTCACTGCCGCCAGATCCGGTTCGGCTGTCCCGATATTACCGGCAATTTCCAGTCCATGACCGGGAAGCGTGAATACGTCTTCAAGATTTTCCGGCGCGTTTTCCAGTCCGAGGAAAACATCCAGAAGAAAAGCGTCATGTCCTTTTTCTATCAAAGTTCTGCATATTCCTGCGGCAGACGCAAGGGAGACGTCCCTCTCTGTGCTTAATCCGCCTGCAAGTACGATGATTTTCATAATGATTTATACTCCTTAATTCTATTTTAGTTCACTTAAATTTTACGCCGCGGTGTCAGGCGCTCTGGTCATGCGTTGACGCTGTTGAGAAGATCTGCTTTTGTGTTGTACAGCTTTTGAGACAGATCTACATACACTTTGTGAGGGTTGAAGAGACGTTTTGTCTCGTCCCACAGCGTATCCTTTTCCTGTCTGCAGAATTCAGCGATCTCTTTTACCGTGGGGGACTGATATTTGCATTCCCCTCTGATAAAGATCGGCTTCAGTATTTCCTTCATTGTATATGTCCCGCCCGCAAGTCTTGTTTTCTTCCAGGTCGCATTCGGGTCAAAGAGGAGCAGGTCCTCAGAAGTATCATACTCCTCGCCCGCGAAGCAGATCAGGTCCGCCCGCATCTTTCCTGTCTCTTTGTCATAGATGCGGTAGATTGTTTTGTTTCCGGGATTTGTGATCTTTTCAATATTTTCGGAAATTTTGATTTTTGGTATAAATTCGCCGTTTTCATCCTGGATCGCCGCCAGTTTATAAACGCCGCCGAAGGAGGGGCAGTCTTTGGAGGTGATGAGGTTTGTGCCCACACCCCAGGAAGTGATCTGCGCGCCCTGGATCTTCAGGTCATTGATGAGAAATTCATCCAGATCATTGGAGGCCGCGATGACTGCGTCTGTGAAGCCTGCGTCATCCAGCATTTTTCTTGCTTTTTTAGAGAGATACGCCAAATCTCCGGAATCCAGGCGGATACCGTAACTCTTTGGATGGATGCCGGCATCGCGCATTTCTTTAAAGACGCGTATCGCATTCGGAACACCAGATTTCAATGTGTCGTATGTGTCTACAAGAAGAGTGCACGCGTCCGGATACAGGCGGGCGTATTCTTTAAATGCGGTATATTCATCCTTAAAACTCATGATCCAGCTGTGAGCGTGTGTCCCCAGCACAGGTACGTCAAAAAGTTCGCCTGCCAGCACATTGGACGTGCCCACGCATCCGCCGATCATCGCCGCGCGCGCGCCGTACAGCCCAGCATCCGGTCCCTGGGCGCGGCGGAGCCCAAATTCCATGACGCCGTTTCCCTGCGCCGCATGAACGACGCGGGAGGCCTTTGTGGCGATCAGACACTGATGGTTGATGATCGTCAGGATCGCAGTCTCCACAAGCTGCGCTTCCATGATCGGCGCTATTACTTTGATCAATGGTTCCCGCGGGAAGATGACGCTTCCTTCAGGGATCGCATAGATGTCCCCGCTGAAGTGGAATCCGCTCAGGTAATGGAGAAAATCTTCGCTGAAGATCCCGAGACCTCTCAGATAGTCTACATCTTCATAAGAAAAGTTCAGATTCTTAATATACTCTATGACCTGCTCCAGTCCTGCCATGATGGAATAGCCGCCCTTGTTCGGGTTTTCTCTGAAAAACATGTCAAAGATAACGGTTTCATTTTCCTGTGTCTCAAAATAACCCTGCATCATGGTCAGTTCGTAGAGATCAGTCAGCAGAGTGAGATTCTGTGAACTCATAGTATTTTCCCTCTTTTCATTCGTCACGGCGCCGCACAGCCGGCGGCTGGTTTGTGATTTTCTTTTCGATTATAGCACAAGTCTTAAAAAAGTAAAATGCGTGATAAGGTCTTTTAGTCTGTTCTTTACATGTTTTTTTCTCTGTGAACGTGCTATGATAAATAACAGGCAGGTCGTATTTGAAGCGGGGCTTCGGCAGAAGCGCATGCACTCAGGACGATCGGACATTTTATGACAGGAGGCAGCAGCAATGGTAAGAAAAGGATTTAAAATGAAACTATACCCGGGCATGGAGGCAGAATATGAGAAACGCCACAATGAACTGTGGCCGGAAATGCAGGATATGATCCATGAATATGGCGGCAAAAATTATACGATCTTCCTCGACAGGGAGACACTGGTGCTCTACGGGTATATTGAGGTGGAGGATCCGGCAAAATGGGATGAGAGCGCGGATACGGCTGTCAACCGCAAGTGGTGGGATTTCATGGCTGATATTATGGAGACAAATCCGGATAACAGCCCTGTTTCCGTAGATCTGCAAGAGGTATTCCATCTGGATTGAGAAAAAAGAGGAAACGATGCAAAAGAAGAGGCGCTTCCCGCCGGATATAACCGCGCGCGAAGCGCCTTTTTAGCAGGTCTTGCTTTTAGATGAGATAAGGATATACTATTTTAGCAGGGGTATATATGTTGTGGAACAGGAATATAATGTTTCAGGAGGACAGGGCATATGGATTGGCAGAGTAAGAGGATCAAATTATATATAGAAGCGGGACTTGCTTTGCTGCTTGTGCTGACCCTGGCGCTTGCAGGCGCTTCGGGAATCCTGTCTGCCTCTGCGGACGACAGCGGCAGGGAGAAGGAACGGATAAAAGCAGTCTCCGAGCAGGCGGCGGACGGAAAAAACCAGACGGCTGCGGAAGAAACAATCGCAGACGGACAGTATCCGATCATGGGAGAAAGTCCGGTGACAGTCCAGGAGATGGTGGACTATTTTAATTCCTCGGGAAAAGAATATCCTGCGGAGCAGCTATCCAAGGGCGGAGCGGACTCCATAGAAACATTCTGCCAGATGTATTATGATGAGGCATCGGCGGAGGGCGTGCGCCCGGAGGTTGCCTTTGCACAGACCATGAAAGAGACAGGGTTTTTACAGTATGGGGGAGATGCCCATATTGAGCAGTTTAATTTCGCAGGGCTCGGGACGACAGGCGGAGGAGTGCCGGGAAATTCATATCCGGATGTACGGACAGGGATACGCGCCCAGATCCAGCATCTGAAAGCATATGCCACGTCTGATCCTCTGAACCGGGAATGTGTGGATGACAGGTATGAATATGTAAAAAAAGGTGCCGCGCCATATGTGGAATGGCTGGGGCAGCAGGAAAATCCGGAGGGACTTGGCTGGGCGACAGGTGATAACTACGGATATGATATCGTAAATATGATAAAAGATATGATGTGAGCGAACTGCTGCAGATGTCGGGAAGCCCTTTGATCAGCCGGGAAAACCGCGTGTTCCCCGGCTTTCTTAAGATTCTCTAAATATCTTGACAAATTACTGTCTTGCGGATATAGTAATTGATAGTTAATTTCCAGTTAACAACTTTGTAAAACTTTGGAGGAGAGCTGAGGTTGCATTGTCAGCCCGGGGCTCTGTTCCGGTCAGAAAGTAAAAGGTGTAGAGGAAGAGGAGTACATCACTGCTTCCGGCAGAGAGGACTGTCCGGAGCTGGCTGCTTTGTATAAACAGGGCGCCGGCACGGCTGAAAGACGGTCTCGGCACAGCGTGATGGAAGGTAGCTTTTGAACCGGACAGCTGAAGAGCGTTTTCCGCGGCAGGAATAAGGCGCGGGCGCGGGTAGGTTATCCCGGATTGGTCCACGTTACAGGACTCAAGAGATATATTTCATGTTTTCCGGCAGACAGATATGCCGGAAAGTGAATATATGAAATAAGGTGGTACCGCGGAAACTTCGCCCTTTACATTGCGTAAAGGGCGTTTCTTTATGTAAGTGTGAAAATTCCGTGAACATGCCCCGCCATTAAATACTTCTGGCGCGGACTGTATATGAACAGACTGACATGTAAAAATTATGAGGGAGAGCAAGGAGAGGAACGACTATGGGAAAAGAACTGGCAAAGACATATGATCCGAAAGCGATCGAAGAAAAGCTGTATGAGAAATGGTGTGAGAACAAATATTTTCACGCCGAGGCGGACAGGAGCAGGAAGCCCTTTACAACAGTGATGCCGCCTCCGAATATTACGGGAAAGCTGCATATGGGACATGCTCTGGACAATACGCTCCAGGATATCCTGATCCGTTACAAGAGGATGGAAGGGTATAATGCCCTGTGGATTCCGGGGACAGACCATGCTGCGATCTCTACAGAGGTGAAGGTGACCAACCAGCTCAAAGAAGAGGGCATTGACAAGAAGGAATTAGGGCGTGAAGGTTTCCTGAAAAGGACATGGCAGTGGAAGGAAGAGTACGCGGGCACGATCGAGAACCAGCTCAAAAAGCTGGGTATCTCCTGTGACTGGGACAGAGAACGTTTTACTATGGACGAGGGCTGTTCAAAAGCCGTGGAGGAAGTATTTATCAATCTATATAAGAAGGGATACATTTACAAGGGATCCAGGATCATCAACTGGTGCCCGAAATGTAACACTTCACTTTCTGACGCAGAAGTAGAGCATGAGGAGCAGGAAGGTCATTTCTGGCATATTAAGTATCCGATCGCAGGGACAGACCGTTTCCTTGAGATCGCGACCACACGTCCGGAGACTATGCTCGGGGATACGGCTATCGCGGTGCACCCGGATGACGAGAGATATCAGGATATTGTAGGGAAGAAAGTAATCCTGCCGCTGGTGGGACGGGAGATCCCGATCGTGGCAGACTACTATGTGGATAAAGAATTCGGTACAGGAGCAGTGAAGATTACACCTGCACATGACCCGAATGACTTCGAAGTTGGCAAGCGTCATAATCTTCCGGAGATCAACATCATGAACGATGACGCTGCCATTAATGAGAATGGCGGGAAATATGCGGGCATGGACCGCTATGAGGCGAGAAAAGCGATCGTGCAGGAACTGGACGAGCAGGGATACCTTGTAAAAGTCGTTCCGCACACACATGCCGTTGGAACCCATGACCGTTGCGGTACGACGGTGGAGCCGCTCATCAAACAACAGTGGTTCGTAAAAATGGAGGAGCTGGCAAAACCTGCGATCAATGCGCTGAAGACCGGAGAACTGAAATTCGTGCCGGAGCGCTTCGACAAGATCTATCTGCACTGGCTGGAGAATATCAAGGACTGGTGTATCTCGCGCCAGATCTGGTGGGGACACCGCATCCCTGCATATTACTGTGACGAATGCGGAGAATTCGTCGTTGACAGGCATGCGCCGGAGAAATGCCCGCACTGCGGATGTACACATTTCACTCAGGATGAGGATACCCTGGATACATGGTTCTCGTCCGCACTGTGGCCGTTCTCTACACTGGGATGGCCGGAGCAGACGGAAGATCTGGACTACTTCTATCCCACGGACGTGCTGGTGACCGGGTATGACATTATTTTCTTCTGGGTCATCCGTATGGTATTTTCCGGATATGAGCATACAGGAAAATCACCCTTCCACACAGTGCTCATCCACGGTCTGGTGAGAGATTCCCAGGGGCGGAAGATGAGTAAATCTTTAGGAAACGGGATCGATCCGCTTGAGATCATTGACAAGTATGGAGCAGACGCCCTGAGGCTGACGCTCGTTACGGGAAATGCGCCGGGTAATGACATGCGTTTTTACAATGAACGTGTGGAGGCAAGCCGTAATTTTGCGAATAAGGTATGGAACGCGTCACGTTTTATCCTTATGAATATGAACGAAAATGTAGTGGAGAAGCCTGACAGCACGCTGCTGACGCCGTCGGACCGCTGGATCTTATCACGGGTCAACACCCTTGCAAAAGACGTTACGGAAAACATGGACAAGTTTGAGCTGGGCATTGCCGTGCAGAAGGTTTATGACTTCATCTGGGACGAGTTCTGCGACTGGTATGTTGAACTCGCGAAATACAGGATCTATCATGCGGAGGAGGATCGGACCGCTGCAGACTGTGTGCTCTGGGTACTGAAGACCGTACTGGGACAGGCGCTGAAGCTCCTGCATCCGTTTATGCCTTTTATCACAGAGGAGATTTACAGCGCTCTTGTGCCGGAGGAGGAATCCCTGATGATGTCCCGCTGGCCGGAATACAAGGACGAGTGGAGATTCCCGGCAGATGAGAACGTGATGGAACATGTGAAGGCAGTCGTAAAAGGAATCCGTAATATCCGTTCTGAGATGGATGTGCCGAACAGCCGGAAGACAAAAGTATATATTGTCTGCGAAGATGAGGCTCTCAGCGAAGGCATGGAGGCGGTAAAAGTATCTGCCCAGCCGCTGATGATGGCAGGAGAGGTCCTGATCCAGAAGACAAAGGACGGCGTTGCGGACAACGCGGTATCTGTCGTTGTGCCGGATATGGTAGTCTATCTGCCGCTGGAAGATCTGGTGGACTTTGAGCAGGAGATGGAGAGGCTGAAAAAAGAGGAAGACAGACTGAACAAGGAGATTAAAAGAGCACAGGGTATGCTGGCAAACGAGAAGTTTGTGAGCAAGGCGCCTGAGGCAAAGGTCCAGGAGGAGAGGGCAAAGCTGGATAAATATACCCAGATGCTCGATCAGGTAAAAGAACGTATGGCAGGGCTCGGCAGATAAAATGCATGGAAGGGCATGCAGCAGAGCATAGGATAAACCGGTCTGTGTACGGCAGACCGGTTCCACTGTATCAAGAAAGGAAAGAAGCCGCACATGAAACGGATCCATATAAAAAAGCCAGATATTAAGGGCTTTTTTACAAAGCTTAAAAACTTGAAAAAGGAAGATATCAAACGACACTTCAAGGAGAGAAAGGAGCGCAGACAGCATATCCTGGAGCAGCGGCGCAACAGCAGATTTGCGAAAAAGATGCAGCCAGTCTATAAGTGGATGAACCGGCTGTCCCTTCCGCTGCAGTTCCTGCTTGCCTGCGTGGTCAATTTTCTGATCGAGGTGATATCCAGACTTTCATTTTTTGAGGCATGGGACTACCTTACGGGGACGCCCCTTGTATTTCTTTACAATGCATTTATGATATTTGCCACATTTTCTATTGTTTACCTGGTGCGGCGCAGAGTGTTTGCAAGGATACTGATCAGTGTATTCTGGATTTTTCTGGGAATCTGTAACGGGTATCTGCTGACTAAGAGAGTGACCCCGTTTAACGCACAGGATCTGAAGGTGCTTTCGGATGCTTTAGAGCTGACCGGAAACTATTTTAATACCTTTGAGCTTGTTATGATCATCATTGGAGTGGTGGCTCTTGTTTTCTGGGTTGTTTCCATGTGGCGGAGAGGCGGACAGTTCCAGGGGAAAATGCACAGGATCATTGCTCTTGGCGGCGTGGCGGTTTCTTTTGGGGCATGTCTGGTCCTGACGAATGCGGCGATTGATAAACGTGTGATATCCAATTACTTCGGGAATATCGCATTTGCGTATGAAGATTACGGATTTCCGTACTGCTTTTCAGCGAGTCTGTTCAATACCGGGATCAATAAGCCGGCGGGATACAGCGAACAGACCATGGATGAGATCAGCAATAACGGAACTCTGACAAAGAGCGAGACCGGACGCTCGGCTGAGGAACTGCCTAATATTATGTTTGTGCAGCTGGAATCATTTTTTGATCCCACGGAAGTGGAATGGCTGCGCTTTTCCGAGGATCCGATCCCGAATCTGAGAAAGCTGTTCAGTGAGTACTCCTCCGGGTATTTTAAGGTGCCGTCTGTGGGAGCGGGAACTGCGAATACAGAGTTTGAGGTACTCACAGGGATGAGCATGCGTTTCTTTGGCCCGGGCGAATATCCATATAAGACATATGGCAAGACAAAGACACTGGAGAGCGCGGCATCCGCGTTGACTGCACTGGGCTATGGCGCGGAAGCGCTCCATAATAACGGCGGTAACTTTTACAGCCGCGCGCAGGTATTTAACCATATGGGCTTTGACCATTACACAAGCAAGGAATTCATGAATATACTTCAGACAACGCCGAAAGGCTGGGCAACGGATGATATCCTTGTGCCGAATATCATGGAATCCATGGATACTACGGAAGGGCAGGATTTTGTCTTTACCATTACCGTGGAGGGACACGGAGAGTACCCCACGGAGAAGGTGCTGGAGAATCCGGAGATCGTAGTGAGCGGAGTGGAAGACGAGGGCGAGCGCAATGCGTGGGAGTACTATGTAAACCTGATGCATGAGACGGATAAATTTGTAAAAGAGCTGATCGATGCCGTGGAGGCGAGAAATGAGCCCACTGTGCTTGTGTTCTACGGTGACCATCTCCCGACGATGAACCTGGAGGCGAAGGATTTAAAGAGCAAGTACCTGTATAATACAAATTATGTGATCTGGGATAATATCGGCCTTGAAAAGAAAGACGGCAATTACGCGGCTTATCAGATCATGGCAGAGGTATTTGACCGTCTGGACATCCATTCGGGAACTGTGTTTAATTATCATCAGCAGCGCTGCCAGACAAAGAATTACCTGGCAGATCTGGAACTGCTTCAGTATGATATCATGTACGGAGATCAGTATGTTTATAAAGAGAGCGGGGCTCCCGTTACGGAAGGCCATATGGTCATGGGCGTTAAAGATGCGGTGATCTCGGAAGTTGTGAAACAGTGGGATGGGACGTTCAGCATTTACGGCGATAATTTCACTAAGCAGAGCAAGGTTTATATAAACGGGGAGAAACAGACAACAAAGTTCCTGAATAATACGAGGCTGGATCTGAAGGAGTCACAGCTTAACGACGGTGATACGGTCATGGTCGCGCAGGTCGGCTCCAGCAATACGATATTCAGGACTTCAAAGACATATGAATACAGCGGAGGTATCCTGACCGAGGTGCCGGCAGACGAAAATGCTCCGGAGAACGGACGCCAGGCTTTTGTGGCACAGGAAGAAGAAAAGGAAGAATGACGTATCAAGAGGCAGTAAATTATATACTGGAGATCCCGAAGTTTACAAAAAAAAATGACAGAGAACACACCAGAGCTTTTCTCAGATATCTTGGAGATCCGCAGGAGCATATGAAGGTGCTCCATGTTGCGGGGACGAATGGGAAAGGTTCTGTGTGTGCATATCTTGACGGAATGCTCCGTTCGGAGGGAAAACGGACGGGGCTTTTTACATCTCCCCATCTGGTGAAGATGAACGAGCGTATCGTGACAGGCGGAGAACAGATCAGTGACGCACAATTCTGCGCCGTGTTTGAAGAGACTCTTAAGGCAGTACATTGTATGGAGAGAGACGGGCTTGCCCATCCCACTTTTTTTGAATTCCTGTTCGGCATGGCCGTCCTGGCTTTTGCGGAGGCGGGAGCGGAGTACGCGGTCCTGGAGACCGGGCTGGGAGGCAGGCTAGATGCTACCAGCGCAGTGGAAAATCCTGCGGTGTGCGTGATCACGTCCATCGGGCTTGACCATATGGAATATCTGGGCGGTACACTGGGTGAGATTGCCGGGGAAAAGGCGGGGATCATCCGTCCGGGCGTCCCTGTATTTTATGCGCAGACCACGGAGGAAAGCGACAGCGTGATCGCCCGGACAGCGGAGGAAAGAGGGAGTTTCTGTAAAAAAATCGGGAAAGATGCGTACGAAATTCTGGGAATCCGGGACAAACATATTGCATTTTCCTGTTCCAGTGCTTATTATGGTAATACCACGTGGAAATTGAACAATACCGGCATCTATCAGCCCGGCAACGCCATGCTGGCGCTGGAAGTGATGAGGTATCTTTTCGGGGAAAGCGGTCATCAGGAACGCTGGAGGGCGGTTCTGGCAGACTTGAAATGGGCGGGGCGGATGGAAGAAATCCTGCCGGATGTATATGTGGACGGGGCGCATAATATCAGCGCTGTGGAGGCGTTTACAGAGAGTGTGCCCGAAGACGGCAGGGAGAATATCATACTGTTTTCCGCCGTACAGGATAAAGATTACGAGAAGATGGCTGAATGTCTCTGCAGGAGCAGGAGGGCAGCTCTTTATGTGGTTACCCATATTGACGGCAGCCGGGGGGCGGCCGCGCAGAGCCTGGCAGACATTTTCAGGAAATATACGGAACAGCCGGTTATAGTGAAAGAGTCAGTGAAAGAAGCGTTTGAGTATGCGCTGAGCATCCGGAACGGGCGCAGGATCTACTGCCTTGGCTCTCTCTATCTGGCGGGGACGATAAAGGGATTGGTTCAGGAGGAGACATAAATGCTGGATTTTGAAGAAGAATTAAAAAAATTCAAGCCCAGTCTTGAAGTGGAAGAAATCGAGGATGCGGTTTATCAGGAAGATCTGTCGGACGTCACGGATCTTTTGAAACAGATAATGGATCAGAAGAAATAGATACACGGACGCAGCGGATCCAGGGGATCTGTCTTGCGGTAACAGTTCAGAAAGATAGCGGGGATATAAATGGATTACATGAAGAAGATCGTATACCATTCAAATTATTGGTATAACGATGGTCTGCGGAAGGCGCAGATGCGCGATATGTCGGGGGCGATCGCGTCGCTTCGCCGCAGCCTGCAGTTTAACAGAGAGAATATTGCGGCGAGAAATCTTCTGGGGCTTGTCTACTACGGGATCGGGGAGGTCCCGGAAGCTCTTGTGGAATGGATCATCAGTAAGAATTTAAAAGCAAGGGATAATATCGCGGATTACTATATCAAAAATGTACAGGCTTCTGCAAAAGAACTTGAGACGATCAATCTTGCGATCAGGAAATATAACCAATGTCTGGCATACTGCCAGCAGAACGGGGAAGACCTGGCGGTCATCCAGCTCAAGCAGGTTATATCCGCCCATCCGTCTTTTCTGAAGGCGTATCAGCTCCTGGCGCTGATCTACCTGCATACGGAGCAGTACCCGCATGCAAGACAGGTGCTTCGGACAGCGAGAAAACTGGATGCGACAAATGATATCACACTGCGCTACATGCACGAGCTGGTACAGCAGAAAGGCAGGCGCAGGAGAGAGAAGAAAAAGGACGATGCGGTCGAATACAATCTGGGCAATGAGACCATTATACAGCCCAGGCATTCCCGGTTCAAAGCGATGGCAGGACAGCTTGCGGTGGCGAACATTTTTATCGGAGCCGCTATCGGAGCTGCGGTCATATGGTTCCTTGTCGCCCCGGCCGTGGGACAATCCAGAGCTGACCGGATGAACGATCAGATGAGAGAATACAGCGAGGAGATCAAGTCGCTGGAAGCTCAGGTAAGCGCCCAGACGAGGACACTGGATAATTACCGGGCTTCCGGAGAGAATGCGGAAGACGCCGCACAGCAGGCTCAGACCACCCGGGACAGCTATGAGTATCTTATGACAGCGCAGGATCAGTATGATTCACAGGAGTATGGGGATGGCACTGTTGCGGATTCTCTGATCAATGTAAACAGGGATTCTCTCGGGGCAAATGCACAGGCAGTTTATGACGAATTGACCGCATCAGTCTATCCGGGGGCATGTGATACTTATTTTGCCGCGGGGAGCGAGGCTCTGAGTGCGGGCGACTATCAGGGAGCAGTGGACGCATTGTCTAAGGTCGTGCGGATGGACGAAGGGTATAACAGCGGACAGGCTTTATTTAACCTGGCACAGGCATACCAGGGAAGCGGGGATAATGCTAATGCAGCGACATATTATCAGAGAGTTGTGGAAGGCTATGCGGACTCTGATTACGCCGCAGAGGCACAGGCTAATCTGGATGCGGTCAATCAGGCGGCACAGTGACGTATCAGAAATAAAAAAGAAAATTGACAGAAGATTACGAAAGAAAAGGGTGTGCGAAGAAGCGCATCCTTTTTTGTGTGTACAATTCGAACAATATGAGTAAAAGGGGTCTGACCCCTTTTCGGAGGGGTCTGACCCCTCCGGGGAGTATGAACCCTGTGAGGAGGAGCAGCATGAAATATCAGGTGCAGGAAAACTGCCTTACCATTTATCTGCCCCGCGAAGTGGATCACCACAATGCGGAGGAGATACGGCGTGAGGCAGATGCGGTAATTGACCGGAACCATATTAAGTATGTGATCTTTGATTTTGAGAAGACCGACTTTATGGACAGTTCCGGGATAGGGGTGATCATGGGAAGATATAAGACGATCTGCCTGATCGGAGGAGAGGTCTGGGCAGTCCACGCAAATGCGAGGATAAAAAAGATACTGACACTTTCAGGAGTAACAAAAATAATGCAGATATATGAGGAGGATGCGGTATGAAAAATACAAATGAAATGGAGATCCGGTTTGAGAGCAGGTCGGCAAATGAGGGGTTCGCGAGGGTGGCAGTGGCATCTTTTCTTACCCAGCTCAATCCCACCGTGGAGGAAGTGGCAGATGTCAAGACTGCCGTGTCGGAAGCTGTGACAAACGCGATCATCCACGGGTATGAAAATGAAATCCACAAAGTGTATATCCGATGCCGTATCGAGGATAATGTGTTTACTGTTGAGGTGTGTGATAAAGGCAGGGGGATTGAAAATGTGGAGGAGGCTATGCAGCCTATGTATACGACAAAGCCGGAACAGGACCGTTCCGGTATGGGATTTGCTTTTATGGAAGCCTTTATGGACAGTCTGGAGGTAGAGTCAGAACCCGGCAGGGGAACAAAAGTGAGGATGAAGAAGGCTATCGGAAAAGGAAGGGAAATATGGACCACACGATCGCTTTGATACAGAGATCACACTCCGGGGATAAAGAAGCGAGAGAACAGCTTGTGGAAGAAAACGTAGGGCTTGTATGGTGTGTCGTGAAACGCTTTTACGGCAGAGGGGCAGAGGCGGAAGACTTATTCCAGATCGGGAGCATCGGGCTTTTGAAGGCGATCGACAAATTCGACGCGTCCTATGATGTGAAATTTTCTACGTATGCCGTGCCCATGATCTCAGGGGAGATCAAGCGATTCCTCAGAGACGACGGCATGATAAAGGTAAGCAGGTCGTTAAAAGAGCTTGCTTATAAGAGTTTTCAGGCAAGAGAGCGCCTGAATGTAAAACTGGGAAGGGAACCTGACTTAGAGGAACTATCTGAAGAACTGGGAGTTGAAAAGGAGGAGCTTGTACAGGCAATGGAGGCAGGCGGAGAGGTCGAGTCGCTTTACCGGCCGATCCATCAAAAGGAAGGAAGTGAGATCCGACTTCTGGATAAAATTGAAGAAAAGGAGAGGCGGGAAGATAAGATCCTTGACCGCATGGTATTAAGACAGCTTCTCGAGACGCTGGATGCTGAGGAGAGACAGTTGATCTATCTGCGGTATTTTGCCGATAAGACGCAGTCAGAAGTGGGAAGAGTGATGGGGATCTCGCAGGTGCAGGTATCACGGATGGAGAAAAGGATCCTCCGGAATTTAAGACAGATGGGAACTTAGTCCGGATTGCGCCATATCCTAAAAGACGGCTGTATAACGAATAAATTTCCTGCAAAACCGGATACTATACCTGACGGTATCAATTGCCGGCGTCCGGGAAAACACGAAGCCCAAGGAATCTGTCCCGGATGCAAGAAGAAGGAAAGGTCAGGTGTACGGTATGGAAGACGGGAGAAAAAAGATATGGATCTGCCTCCTGACAGTCGTCATCGCGGCGATTCTGATCGGAGTGATCTATTATTACAGCGCGCCGCAGGAACAGGGAACAGAAGGCTTCCTGATCAGGGAGCAGAGGGAGGAATCCTATGTCTTCTGACAGGATACTTTACATTAAAGGAGACAGGGACATAGAGGTAACGAAGCCGGACGTGACACTCGGGGATATTCTCTCCATGGAATGTGCGGATAAGACGGTGCTCCCGAGAATAAAAGCATTAAGGATCATAAAATTAAAAAAAATCGGACAGCAGAGGTGCGTGATCTCAATCCTGAAAATCATAGAACGGATCCATGAAGAATATCCGGGGATCCAGATTGAGAACATGGGCGAAACAGATATCATTGTGACCTATGAAGATCAGAAGACTCCTCCAATGGCATGGCATATCCTTAAAACAGCATTCGTCGCGGCTGTGACTTTCTTCGGGGCCGCGTTCTCCATCATGGCTTTTAACAATGATGTGGATGTGACAAAACTGTTCGGTCAGCTCCATGAGCTGGTCACAGGACAGGAGACGAGCGGTTTTACCATATTAGAGATCACATACTCCATCGGCATTACTGCAGGGATCCTTATATTTTTTAACCATTTCGGGAAAAAACGTTTTACTGTGGATCCAACGCCGATGGAGGTGCAGATGCGGCTGTACGAAAACGATATCCAGACTACTCTGGCAGAGGATTCGGCGAGAAAGGGGGAGGAGCTGGATGTCGGCACAGTGGGCGCAGCAGATTCTTCTGGCAGCCGTCGGACTTAGCGCGGGGGTGGCCGCGGCCGGAGGATTGTTTGCTTTTATCGTAGAGCTTGGTGTGGTTGCGGACTTTGCTGACCGTACCCATACAGGAGACAGGATTCTGTTCTATGAGACATGCGCGGCGCTGGGAGGGATCCTGGGAAATCTGGTCTATGTATTCGGGATCGGATCATCATCGATGATGCAGTGGCTGTCAGATGGAGCGCAGCTTTCGGCAGGCAGCGGACTGCTCGGTATATTCGGGATCTTTTCCGGCATCTTTGTCGGATGCTGGGCTATGGCGCTTGCGGAGATATTAAATGTATTCCCTGTGTTTATGCGCCGCGCACGGATAGTAAGGTATATAGCGGCGTTTACGATAAGTGTTGCCCTCGGAAAAGGGCTTGGAGCCGGGCTCTTTTTCTTCAGGGGCTGGTAGGATGATCCGAATGCGATTCTTATTGAACTTCTGTTAAAAAAATGGTAGAGTTTACTATGGTTCTGATAAACAGAGGTTCATATATGGAGGGACATATGAGGACAGGATTAAAGATCATTTCTATCTTACAGATCATAGCAGGGCTCTTTGTAGCAGGCGCGGGTGCTCTCACGGCAGCGCTGTTTGCGTCAGGCGATACTTCGGTGGGGTCAACTGTCGAGATGGTCACGCTCAGCGTGGTCTTATTTGTGCTGGAAGGAGCGCTGGGTATCATCAGCGGGGCGCTGGGGCTGCGCGCTGCCAGGAATCCGGAGAAGTCCATGCTGGCAGTGATATGGGGCGGGCTGACCCTGGCATTATCTGTATTTTCTCTTGCCACGGAACCGAGCGTGCAGCAGCTTTTCTCCTGTATTATCCCGCTGCTTTATTTCATATTCGCGATGAATGTCCGAAAGAGCAGGAAGTAATGAAGCAACAGGAGCAGGGGCGGATGGCAGGATTCGAAGAGGAGTATCTGTGTTATGCAGATGCTTCTTTTTTGTTTGTCTGTATGCAGCGGAAGAGGCGAGAGCTGCCGAAGACGGAAAACGTGACGGGAAAGAGGTATTTTTGAACAGAGTGTGAAACATCATAGAGGAATCCTGTAAAATATGATAAAATAGGAACATTGGCGCAGAAGGGAGAGACATTTATGCTTCAGATCAGAGATATCTGTAAGGAATACCGCACGGGAAGCCTGGTACAGAAAGCTCTTGACAAAGTAAGTTTAAACTTAAGAGATAATGAGTTTGTCGCGATCCTGGGACCGAGCGGATCGGGAAAGACGACGCTCCTCAATATCATAGGCGGGCTGGACCGTTATGACAGCGGGGACCTGATCATTAACGGGATCTCCACGAAAAAATATAAGGACAGAGACTGGGATTCCTACCGCAATCACACGATCGGTTTTGTTTTCCAGAGTTATAACCTGATCCCGCATCAGACGATCCTCGCAAACGTGGAGCTGGCACTGACCATCTCCGGCATCGGCAAGGCTGAACGGCGGAAACGTGCGCGGCAGGCGCTGGCGCAGGTCGGACTGGGCGAGCAGGTACACAAGAAACCGAACCAGCTCTCGGGCGGACAGATGCAGAGAGTCGCAATTGCAAGGGCGCTTGTCAATGATCCGGATATCCTTCTTGCCGATGAGCCTACGGGAGCCCTTGACAGCGAGACCAGTGTGCAGGTCATGGAACTGCTGAAGGAAGTGGCGAGCGACCGCCTTGTGGTGATGGTGACCCACAACCCGGAGCTGGCGCAGGAATATGCCACCCGCATCGTAAACCTGAAAGACGGGAAGATCATTTCCGACAGCGATGAATATGTCATCCAGGAGGAGATGGCACCGCCGAAACACAGGAACATGGGAAAGGCTTCCATGTCCTTCCTTACGGCCCTTTCCTTAAGTTTTAACAATCTGAAGACAAAAAAGGCGCGCACGTTGCTGACGGCATTTGCCGGGTCCATCGGCATCATCGGCATCGCGCTCATCCTTTCGCTTTCCACGGGAGTGAATGACTACATCAAGGACATAGAAAAAGAGACTCTCTCCGAGTATCCCCTGCAGATCCAGAGCACGGGCTTTGATCTCAGTTCCATCATGGTCAGCGATGAAGCGGCGGGTGAAAACGGACAGAAAGAATCCGGCGATATCCATGTGGTGGAGATGGTGACAGATATGTTTTCCACAATGGATTCCAATGACCTGGAGTCTCTGAAAAAATATCTGGACAGCGGTGAGAGCAGGATTGAGGAGTATACGAATGCTATCGAATATTCTTACAATGTGGTCCCTCAGATCTACCGGGAAGAGGGGGATACGATACGCCAGGTGCACCCGGATACCTCCTTTGAGGCAATGGGGCTGGGATCATCTTCCAGCTCGAACAGCATGATGTCTGCCATGATGAGCACGAATGTGTTTTATGAGATGCCGGAGAACCCGGATCTGTATGAAGGACAATATGATGTAAAGGCAGGCCGCTGGCCGGAGGATTACAATGAGTGTGTTCTCGTGCTTACTTCCGGCGGGAGCATGAGCGACTTTATGCTGTACACGATGGGGCTGCGAGATCCGCTGGAGTTAGACGAGATGGTCCGCCAGTTTATCAATGAGGAGAATGTGGATACCCCGGAAGATATGGGAGAATATTCTTATGACGATATCCTGGGGATCACGTTCCGGCTTGTGAACAGCGCGGATTACTATGAATATGACAGCCAGTACCATGTGTGGAGAGACAAGACGAATGACCGGGATTATATGAGACAGCTTGTGAAAAACGGAGAGAAGCTCACCATCGTGGGGATCGTCCAGCCGTCCGAGGATGCCAATGCATCGGCGCTGAATGCGGGGATCTGCTACCCGGCGTCTCTGACAAAGCATGTGGCAGAGCAGGCGGCGCAGGAAGAGATCGTAAAGCAGCAGCTCGCGGAGCCCTCTGTCAATGTATTTACCGGAGAGCCCTTCGGGGAGGACAGCGGGGAAGATGACTTTGACATGCAGTCTCTGATCACTGTGGATGAGGATAAGCTGAAAGAGGCGTTTGGATTTGACGCAGATGCTTTATCGGGGATCGGGGATCCCATGGATCTCTCCGGTGTATTCGGTTCAGCCGGGAGCGCTGTGGATCTGTCGGGAATGATCAATCTGGGAAATGTCTCCGTTGACCTTCCGGAAATGCCTGCGCTGAGCCTGGGAGACATTATGGGGGATCTGGATGTCACAGTGTCTCCGGATGGGATGTCCGCTCTCGCGGGCAGCCTGATGGAAGGGTATCAGCTCTATGCACAGTCGCATCCCGAAGCAGACTATTCCGGCCTGGGCGAGGCATTCCAGAATTATCTGTCCACCCCGGAAGCCCAGGCGATCCTGAAGGATAATATCAGTGAGATCATCCAGTCCGGGGAAGGGATCACAGTGACTGTGGATGACCTGAAAGGAATGGTCACAGAGATCATGGGCGGCTTCGGACAGTATGTGGCGGATAAAGGCTACACGGATCCGGATCAATTTGACACCTATCTCCTTGAGTACCTCGGGACGGCGGAAGCTCAGGAAATCCTGAACAAGTGGGCAGGAGAGATCTTCGGGGGAATTGCGGACAATGTTGCGGTCACATCTGATCAGATCCAGAAGCTCGCCACAGAGCTTGCCGCAGGATATCAGGCATATGCTGCTGCAGGAAACGGACCTGACCCGAGTAAAATGCCGGAACATTTTCTTGCCTATCTCAGTACACCGGACGGGCAGCAGAGACTCTCAGAGGGACTTGCAGAAGTGGTGGATCTGGAAAATCTGGGACAGCAGATATCCGGGGCAGTGGAATCCTATATGCAGACCGCTGTGTCCTCTTACGGCAGCGCAGTCGGCCAGGCAATTCAGAGCCAGATATCATCCGCCGTGCAGCAGGTGATGGGACAGCTTGCCTCAGGCATGGAGAATGCGATGAAACAGGCAATGTCCCAGGCGGGAAGCAGCCTTCAGAATGCATTTTCAGGTGCAATGAATATCAATGCCGATGCATTTGCGGATGCGTTTCAGATGAATATGACAGGCGAGGAGCTGGCAGAGCTTATGATGTCTATGAATTCCGGCGACAGCGCTTCCTATGAGAACAATCTGCGGAATCTGGGATATGTGGACTTTGACGTGCCGAGCGGTATTGACATTTACCCAAAGGATTTTGAGAGTAAAGAAGAAGTGGTCAATATTCTGGATGGATACAACAGCCGGATGGAAGCGGAAGGGAAAGAAGAGCAGGTGATCACCTATACGGATGTGGTTGGTACTCTGATGTCGTCTGTGACAGACATTATTGATATCATCAGCTATGTGCTGATCGCTTTCGTGGCGATCTCTCTGGTCGTATCTTCAATCATGATCGGAGTCATCACCTATATCAGCGTGCTGGAACGGAAGAAAGAGATTGGGATCCTGCGCGCGATCGGGGCGTCAAAGGGAAATATTTCGCAGGTGTTCAATGCGGAGACCTTTATCATTGGATTGTGCGCAGGGCTGATCGGCATCGGGCTTTCACTGCTCATCCTCATACCCGGAAATATGCTGATCCATTTTCTGGCAGGGACAGATGATGTAAGTGCTGTGCTCCCGGTTGTACCGGCGGTCATCCTGATCCTGCTGAGCATCGTGCTGACCCTGATCGGCGGGATCATCCCGTCCAGGAAAGCGGCGAAAAGTGACCCCGTGACAGCGCTGCGGACAGAGTAGCCAGCCGATGAGATGTCAGATGAAGTGATATCGAAGAGAAGCTTAACTACAAGGAAATGGAGGGGGAATGGATGGAGAATCTGATCTTCAGCCTGAACGCCACTGTCCCGGTGTTCCTTATGATGATACTGGGACTGGCGTTCCGAAAGCTGGGCTGGATTGACGATGTGTTTGCATCGAAAATGAATAAATTTGTATTTCTGGTACCCCTGCCGGTGCTCGTCTTTGAAGATCTGGCAACCGTAGATTTTGCCGAGGTGTGGGATCTGAAGTTTGTCCTGTTCTGCTTTGCGGCGACGCTGGTGAGTATAGGGATCGCGGCGGCGGTATCCTGCCTGTGGCGGGATAAGTCCATACAGGGAGAGTTCATTCAGGCATCTTACCGGAGCAGCGCGGCGCTCCTGGGGATCGCTTTTATCCAGAATATCTATGGAAACGCAGGGCTGGCGCCCCTCATGATCATTGGGAGTGTTCCCCTCTATAATGTGATGGCGGTCGTTGTGCTTGCTTTCTTCCGGCCGGAACGGAAGCGGCTGGATAGGGAACTCTGGAAGTCCACGCTGAAAGGTATCGTGACCAATCCTATTATCATCGGTATTGCTGCGGGCATCATCTGGTCTGCCCTGAAAATTCCCATGCCGCCTATTATGGAGAAAACGGTATCCAATGTGAGCGCTGTGGCGACCCCGCTTGGGCTGATGGCAATGGGAGCTGCATTTGATATCAGGAAAGCCTGTGCAAAGGTCAAACCGGCGGCAGCCGCGTCGGTGATGAAGCTTGTGGGATTTGCCGCAGTTTTCCTTCCCCTGGCTGTCATGCTGGGATTCCGGAGGGAAGAGCTGGTGGCGATCCTTGTCATGCTGGGCTCCGCGACCACGGTGAGCTGCTTTGTCATGGCGAAGAATATGGGGCATGAGGGAGTCCTTACTTCCAGCGTGGTCATGCTCACCACTCTGTTCAGCGCGTTCACGCTGACAGGGTGGCTGTATGTGCTGAGGAGCATGGGGATGGTGTAGAAAGAAGTGCCGCAAGGTCATCAAAACAGATGGCTTTGCGGCCCTTCTTTATATATGATGCTTTTCCAGTGTGCGGTAATTCTTTTCGTTCCCGTAATCTTTATGTATCCCGTCGTCATCGTAGAGTACATATTCAGCTCCGTCATATCCGATCATACGGAGATGTTCTGTATCTATTTCATTCACACATTCCGCTGTATCTGCCACAGGAATACATTTCCCTTTTCGGATGAACAGAGGAACCTCATTGAGAGCAATATCCACATAGTGGATGCCCTGTGCGAGTATTTGTTCGCCTATTGTCCCGTCCGGGAGAAATTTGATGAACTTCATTTCTTCCGGAAGATATACATATCTGCCTTTGCCGTTTTGTTCATATACCGGGGCGATCATAATCTCGTTTCCGATCATCAGCTGGTCCTCGATCCGGGCTGCCATCCTGTCTTCCGGGTAAACAAAGGCGAGCGGTTTGAAATACAGATCATCATTCAGCGCGGCTTTCATATACTCGCTGTACAGATAGGGCAGCAGGCGGTATCTCACTCCGATCACATGGCGGAAATCCTCAATATTTTCAAACTGATAGCATTCCTGCTCCCTTGTGCCTAGTGCAGAGTGATTTCGCATGAGTGGAGTGAATACACCCAGCGCAAGGAAACGGAGCAGCAGTTCCCGGGTCGTGTCCGCGCCGAATCCGCCAAGGTCGGCTCCTGTATAGAGGAAGCCGCACATGTTCAGGGAAGGCAGCATTTTCAGGTTCAGCAGCAAATGGGACCACCAGGATTTGTTATCTCCCGTCCAGATTCCTCCATAGCGGTGCATCCCGATGTAGGAAGAACGGGAAAACATGAGGAAACGCCGGTCAGGATCGATCCGCTCAAATGCCTCTCCGGCAGCGCGTGTCATATTGAAGCCATAGAGATTGTGGACTTTGTCATGACGCACTTTCTTTCCGTCTATATTGTGATAAAATCTCCGGTAGTCCTCCGGGCTGTTGGCAAGGCTCCGCAGTTTATCCCCCATCTGCCATACCCCCACGCTGCCGGCGCCGTCCCAGCGCCCGTCTTCTCCGTCCGCAAACCTGCGGGCAAGCTCTTTTGCCTCGTCCAGGCCTTCTTTTGAATAGAAGATCGCCGGTTCATTCATATCGTTCCAGAATCCTTCAATGCCCTGCTCTGTCAGGAAGCGGTATTTATCACCGAACCATTTTCTTGCATCCGGATTGAGGACATCAGGAAAATGAGTATCACCCGGCCACACTGCTGCAATGAAATCGCTGCCGTCTTCCCTCTGGCAGAAATAGCGGTTCTGAACCCCTTCCTCGTAGACATCATACCCTTTCTCGATCTTGACGCCGGCGTCAATGATAGGGATGAGACGGATATGACGGCCTTTCATTTCCCGCACAAATTCAGGAAAATCATCAAAGTTTTCGCTCAGAGTAAAATCTTTATAGGAATCCATGTAATCGATATCCATATAGATCATATCCAGCGGGATATGATTTTGGCGATAGCCTTTTGCCACTTTTCGGAAGTCTTCTTTTGTCTTGTATCCCCAGCGGCTTTGACCGAAACCAAAAGCGAATTTCGGCGGGATATAGCTCCTGCCGGTCAGATGGCGGAACTGCTTTACTATATCATAAGGAGAGCCCCCGGTTATCACATAGAGATCAAGGTCGGCGTTTTCGCAGGATACGGTCAGAGTATCCTTTCTCGTGTACCCGATATCAAATGTCAGGCGGGAGGGATAGTCAAAAAACATGCCGAAGGTCTGTTTTCCCCAGACAACGATGAAGTTGTGGGCTCCATAAAGCGAGAGCTTGTCCTCGGTATGGTTCGGATCGTCCGTACAGTCGCTGATATAGCAGTAACCCCGCTTGTTGACGCCCCGGTTCGCCTCGCCCAGACCATAGACGATATCATCATCTGCCATGGTATAGGTGAAGGTAAATCCTTCCTGTATGCTGATTGTTCCGTAAGACGGGATTCCGCCTGCAGCCGGGATGCCGGATGTAACAGCGTCAGTCTGAAGCGGAGTTCCGTAAATATATTTCTGTATCATGTCAGTATACCTCCTTGGATCAGTCCTATCAACAGCAGCCGCATTTATACGGACAGCTGTCTATGAGGATGATTATATTGCATTCTGTCCGTCTAATCTTGTACAATACTGTCCGTTTATTGCATAATTCTGTCGTTATTGCATATCACAGAAAGCAGAGATCCGACACGGCAGCTTTTTGAGAACTCTAGATTGTAAATACTGAAAGAGCCTGATATACTATATAATATAACGTTTGTTATATTATATTTTGGCAATGCAGGAAAGGGGAAGATCAGATGCCTGCACGAAAAAAAATATATAAGGAAGATATATTGGAAGCGGCGGTCCGGGTGGTTCGGGAACAAGGAGTATCTGCGCTGAGCGTGAGAAACATTGCAAAAGAACTTCATGTCTCTACCCAGCCATTGTATTCAGAGTTTGAAAATTTTGACAGCCTGAAGGAAGAGCTGCTTCTTTTTGCACGGGAAAAATATATCCAGATCCATCCTCACCGGTATAAGGATTTCGGGCTTGCCCTCCTGCATTTTGCAAAAGACGAAAAGGAATTGTTCAAATTCATATTCATCCGCAGCAGGGATAAAGAGGAGCAGATCGAGGACGTCAATTATGACCTGACCATAAAGCTGTTGTCTGAAAACCTGGAGATGGATACACATAGTGCAAAAGAACTGCATAAAAAGATGCAGTATTACACATATTCCATGGCAGTCATGATCGCCACAGGATACAGAAATATTTCAGAGGAAGAAATGGACCGGGAGCTGACGGATATTTTTAAGATCATGCTCAGACACTATAAGAAGATCGATAATGAAGAGGAGTGTGATTACTGGCTGGAAAGAGCACGTAATCTGCCGGAATAAAAGAAAAGGAGAGGATACTATGGAAAGAAAAGCACGCAAAAAGTATGATGCTGTGGTCATCGGCGCCGGCAACGGCGGGCTTGTCGCGGCGGTCCGCATCCTCCAGGGCGGATATTCCTGTCTGCTGCTGGAGAAGCACAATCTGCCCGGCGGTTTTGCCACCAGTTTCAAAAGAGGCAGGTTCGAGTTTGAAGCAAGCCTTCATGAGCTGAATGACTACGGATCAAAGGAAGATCCCGGGGATATCCGGACGCTGTTCCGCAGTCTCGGTGTAGAGGATATGATCGACTGGGTGCGCATCCCGGAGGCATATCACCTGATCACAACGGACAAAAAATATGACTGTGTCATGCCTTTCGGGGTGGATGCGTTCATAGAGAAGATGGTGGAATACTGCCCGGATTCCCGTAAATCCATCACGGAATTTTTTGAGCTGTGCGAGGAGGTAAGGGACGCCCAGACTTACAGCAATTCTGTAAACGGAAAAACAGACTCTGATTACATGAAAAAGACATTCCCGAATTTTGTAAAGGCGGGAAGCTATTCGGTAAACGAGGTGCTGGATGCACTTAAGATGCCGAAGAAGGCCCAGGATATCCTAAACGCTTACTGGTGCTACCTTGGCGTGGACTGCGACAGGATGAGCTTTCTCCACTATGGCTCTATGGTCATCCGTTACATTACCAAGGAGGCGTGGATGCCTAAGATGCGCTCCCATGAGATCAGCCTTGCCTTTGATACAAAGATCCGCGAGCTGGGCGGGGATATCTGGTACTGCTCAGAGGCGGATAAGATCCTGACTGACAAAGAGAATCATATTACAGGAGTACGTCTCACAGACGGTACTGTGATAGAGACAGGACATATTGTCGCAAACTGTTCCCCGCATCTGGTGTTCGGAAAGATGATGGAAGATAAGTCAGTGACAGAAAAAATGATCAGAGCAGTCAATGCAAGAAAATTTTCGGGGCGCGGTCTCACTCTGTTCCTGGGGCTGAATAAAAGCGCGGAAGAACTGGGGATAGAGAGCCACAACTATTTTATCTACGATACGGCGGATTCAGTGAAACAGTACGATATGATGAAGAAAGTCCGCACGAATCACGTACAGGCGACGGTATGTCTGAACAATGCATATAAAGAATGTTCTCCTCCGGGGACTTGCATGATGTATTTTACGACCATGTTTATGTCCGATGACTGGGGCAGCGTAAAGGATGAGGAATATTTTAAGATGAAGGATAAAGTGGCAGATGATATGATACGTGTCTTTGAGCGGGAGACCGGATGTAAGATCAGGGATTCCATTGAAGAGATCTGTGTGGCGTCACCGACTACCTATGCCCGTTACTGCGGGCATCCGCAGGGCGTGATCTACGGATATGAGGCTGCGGAATGGGACAGCCTGATGCCGAGAATGATGATGATCCAGGAAGATGCGGAACTGTTTAAGGGGCTCAGGTTTGCGGGAGGCTATGCGATGCGTTCCAGCGGATATTCCAGCGCCTATGTATCCGGCGACCTGTCAGGCAGACAGACGGTCGGTGATCTGAAAAGGGAGGGAAGATAGATATGAAGTTTAAAAAACAGATTTTCGGATTCATGGATATGCTCCGTTTTAAAAAACTGGTCCCCAACCGCAGGGAGGCTCTTGCTTCGGGATCTGATGCTCCCCTGCCGAAAGAATACCGTACCAATCAGCAGGCAGAGCGGCTTCACCCGGGATATATGGAGGTAGAACTGACAAAAATCCGTCCCCTTACAGACAGTATGAAAGAATTTACATTCCGCCGCGTGGACAGCAATGCATTTCCGTTTTTCCGCGCAGGACAGTATGTATCTCTTCAGGCAAAGATCGGGGATTCTCTTGTCAGCCGTCCGTATTCTATTGTATCCTCGCCGAAGGACGCACTTGCCGGAAAGCTGGTCCTTGGGATAGAGGACGCAGGCTTTTTCTCCGCCTGCATGTGTTCCCAGGCAAAGGAAGGCGACTGTTTTCACATGACAGAACCAGCGGGAGAATTCCACTATGAGGCGCTAAGGGACAGCAGAAAGATCGTGTGCATCGCAGGCGGCAGCGGCATCACTCCGTTCATGAGCATGGCGGCTTCTATGCTGGACGGGACAGAAGAATACGAGATGACACTGTTCTATGGGGCGAGAGACCGGCAGCATATTGCTTATCAGGGGGAACTGGATGCAATGGCTGAGAAAGGACTGAAGGTCATTTATGTGTTAAGTGACGAGAAAAGTGCGGAGCAGGCGGACGGATATGAGAAGGGGTTTGTTACAAGAGCCTTGCTGGAGAAGTATACCGATGTCCGCGGCGTTACATTCTTCCTCTGCGGTCCGGCGGCAATGTATCAGTTTGTTCTGGATGAGCTGAAACCACTGGAACTTCCGGTAAAAGCTGTCCATAAAGACGCATCCTGCTGTCAGGATCGGGAGATTGCCGGTCCCCGGACGTTCAGCATGACAGTGAGAATGCGGGATCAGATATTTGAGATCCGGGCAAAAGAAAATGAGACCCTTCTTACCGCAATGGAGCGGGCAGGCCTGAATGCTCCGAATAAATGCCGCGCAGGCGGATGCGGTTTCTGTCACAGCAAATGGATCAAAGGAGAATTTGTGATCGCAGAAGACAGAGACGGACGGCGGGAAGCAGATAAAAAATTCGGATTTATACATCCGTGCGTCACATATCCGGCAGGAGATATGGAGATAGAGGTGCCTGCAGCGTATTAAATCTGGATTTGGCTGTGCGGACTTCCGGTCGGATGAACGTAGAAAACCGCTGAGCATCTTTTCGAAAGCACTTCAGCGCGGAGGTGTGGGTGGTTGAGGCGACTTCGGAATGAGGCTTGGAAAAAGTAGAAATCAGGGGACATGCGTTGGGATTGGAAGAGGGATTGTCTGAGGCGAAGCTGAGTTGCCCTCTTCCAATCCCTGTTTTTAGCGTGTTCCCTGATCTCGTAGTTTTTCCTGCCTCATGGAGCGGAGCCGATGCCAGCCATACCTCCGCGCTGAATACGTCCTCGACACATTTGCTCAGCGGTTTTCAGACCTTTTCAGACCGTCCGTCCTCACACACAAATCCAGATTTAAATCCCTTTCCTGAAGAGCCAGAATGAATATCCCATCGGTATTACAACGCACACCAGGGTGATCGTGATCAATATAATGAGCCCGGCAGTCTCTCCGAAAAGTGGAGAGAGAAAACCGCTGACAGCGATCAGGACGCCGCCGGCGATAAAAAGTTTCCCGCCCAAGCGGTGAGTCCGGTTCCAGTTCTCTGTGCTGTTCAGCGTCCAGGGGAGTTTGATGCCCACAGTATAGTTCTGCTGGAGTTTGGGCATGTAATTCCCGAGTATGATGAACAGGACTCCCACCAATATGGAGATGATGAGGTTGATATCCATATCAGAGCCCAAGGCAGCTGCATAGGTAAAGCCACTGGTCACGAGGGAGACAATGGGCATGATCCAAAATATCAGGGTCAGAGGTTTCTTGTGGATATTTTTCCTCTTAGGGTCATTGAGCGTGATGCAGACAGAAAAGAGGTGGGTCACTGCGAGTATACAGGGAAGCCCGAATACGGCGAAAGCCTTGTTTGACCAGCCGTTCGCCTGACCGTCCGCTCCCCAGTGAGTAGCGATACTGTCCGGAAGTTTTTCCCACAGGATGATCCCGAGGAGGATCGGGAGCAGTGTGACCAGTGTGGTGATGATGATTGTTTTTTTATAGTCTTTCATAGATCAGGTTTCTCCTTTCAGTTCTGACAGCCACATCATGATTTCTTCTAAGACCGTCAGGTTCAGTTCATAAAAGATAAAATTTTTTTCCCGTGTTTCACGGATCAGGTCCGCCTGTTTCAGGATCTTCAGATGGTAGGATACAGTCGCCTGCGCCATATCAAAATGCCCGGCAATGTCCCCGGCTGAAAGTCTGCCGTTTTTCAGCAGTTCCAGTATCTGCCGCCTTACGGGAACTGATAATGCTTTAAATGTCTCGGCAAAGCTCAACAGATCACTCCTTTCTTAATATCATATAAATAGGCGTTTGCAAAACGCCACAAACCGTATAAATACGGCATTTTTTGTTCCTGAA
>ERZ1643247.515-NODE-515-length-46683-cov-7.482307_pt1 | contig 46683 bp, 41 predicted proteins | sample MGYA00579264_ERZ1643247 | MGnify/ENA primary metagenome ERZ1643247 (study PRJEB29033, sample SAMEA4952262) | chicken gut metagenome | biome: Broiler Chicken; feature: Gastrointestinal Tract; material: Caecum | place: Ireland | collected 2018 | study: Broiler... | reverse complement strand
TCATACAGGTTTGCTCCAGATTTGTACAGGTACGAGATATCTACCGTTTACATTTATTATATCAAAACTATCTACTTTTTTCCATATATTTTTTCTAAATTGTCTATATCAAATTCAATTATTCAATTTAATTTTTCCATATTTATTTTTTTACATACTAAAAAAACCGCCAATGGTAATGCCGGCCCGCTTTTTCACTACAATATCATAAGGTGACAACTATGCTGTCAATCTAAGTATACTCATCCGATTTCTAGGATGCATTTTTCTTAAAATTTCTGCCTGCTTCTTTGCAGCTACGTGTATATATATCTGCGTTGTTTTAATTGAACTATGTCCTAATATCCGCTGCACACAGCTAATATCTACGCCTTCCTCAATTAGGTAAGTGGCAAATGAATGTCGAAACATATGAGGAGTTATATTCCTTTCAATGCCAGCTAATTTTGTATATTTTTTCAACATCAGTCTTATCGATTGTTCCGTATATCTACACCCGCGATTATTCACAAAGAAAAAACCACTTTCTTTGATTTCTTCTTTATTTTCTTTATAATAATTCTTAAGGATACCTAGAATTTCAAATGAGGCAATCTGTATATACCTTTCTTTTCCACCCTTTCCCATAATTCTTATAAGTCCTGTATTTAAGTTGACATTATCTTCTCTAATGTTTGATATTTCATAAACTCTGGCTCCAGTAGCAAAAAGGGTTTCTATTACAGCTATATCTCTTAACCAATACTTATATGTTTTTATATTACTTTTATCTTCTTGTGCATATATATAATTGAGAAGCTGCTCAATCTCTTCCCGAGGAATAATTCTCGGAAGAATCATCGTCTCTTTAAATTTTACTTTGATTTTTCTAAAAGGATTGTCGTTAATAATTTCCTTTTCCTCAAGATAATTATAATACGCTTTAACTGACGCAATCTTACGTTTAATTGTCTTCTGTTTAAATTTTTTATGCAAATCAGTTATATAGTCTTCTATCTTCTCTTTTCCAGGAATATCTTCTGTATTAAATTCAAAAAATTGTTTCAAATCAATTCTGTATGCTTTAAGCGTATTCCTATCTAATCCTTTCCTAAATTCACAATATTCTAAATATTTTCCAACTTGTTCCGTATGATTCATATTCTCGTCCTCCATACTTTTTTGGTAGTGTACCATAGAATTTTACTTTCATCACTTTCCTCTTAACATGGATAATTGAGAATTATCTTTTATTATTATTACTGCATTCTACGACACACAAAAGACTCCAATATGTTTCAGAGCAGACACCACAGAGTAATGTTTTGTTGCCCGTTTAAACATCTCAATGGCTGATGTTTCATCATAAGGATACAGAGAAAATATCAACAGATCATGAAACAATTCCAAAAACTTTTCCTTTTGATTCTCGACAAATCTCTTTTGATCCCTGCACCCGAACAGGGGCAAAGGAATCTCTGGAACTGATAGAATACTACTGTAGTTATTTCTCCATCATTTTCTTTTCTCAATTCATGCCGGAAAACCGGCACGAAAGACTAGGCGACAGCGTTCTCGCTAATTCTGTTTTGTTTGGATCAGATCATACTCTTTGATCATACCATAAAGATTCACAAAGACATTTTTATGAGGCAGAGAAGCAAAGTAATCCAAGACTAAACATCCTATCTAAGCCATGACCCAGATTATGTCTCCCAACATCGGACAGCTACTCTCTATAACAGATCCCATGGTTCTATTTTAAAAGATGGGTGGCTCCATCACTACAGAATATTCACCCACTCAAAAGCACATTATGTTTTCTATTCTTTAGACTTTATATTTATATTATTTAGTATATCTGATAAATCCAAAAACTTTGTTTCTTTATTTTCCATATTCGTCTGAAATTTTTCTATATTACCCTGTGCATATTTTAAAATGTTTATTATAAAAACTTCTTTTTTGTTATTCTTATCATAAGGAGAAATACTATATAAATATTTTAACATTGCTGATAATATTAATCCTTTAAATCCTGTTAGCCGGCTCAATGTTTCCTGATATTTTTTAATTAACAACCATTTTGAAATAAACGATGTTGAAATAAGCCAAAAAACAACAATCAATATAACAGAATATATATTATTAGAATTTATTACAAAAAAGGCATCTTTCCGTGTACTCATAAAAATATATACAGTCACCGCAAAAAAACTCACAATCAAATATAGCATATATATAAATTTAGTTATTATATTATACTTTTTGTTTTTACCAATTTTATATTGTATTTCATCAAAAGTAGTCTGCAGCCAATCACAGAAAACTTCCCCTTCCTTTCCTTCTTTTTCCCATTGATTTAACCATTCTTTTTTAATCGTTTCTTCTTGTATTTTAATATCTGCCTTTAACTTTTTCCATAATTTCAACTGTAATACCTCTCCCTCCACTTCATTTGCTTAATTATCAATAAAGCTTTGTTCTATTCCCATTAATCGAATTGCTTCTATCCAATCATATACTTGGTGTTTTTCGTATTGATTTTTTCCTTCTTTATTTTTGGCATTTTCTAACGAATATGCCATTAACGTATATTCATTATAAAGAGAAGTAGAAAACACAGCAACATCATCTGTGTTAATGGATACACTTAATTGAGCACATTCTTTTAATTCTTTTGGATCATAAGTTAAGCTTTTATTATACAAACTTTTAATTGGATGATCTTCATAGTTTTGTAATGAACTTATTAACATATTGGAGGACGGGTTCATCTCAATTGCAATTCCTTTTTTCGCTATTTCTTTTTGCATGTGCTTTTGCACTTGAGCAATACATTTAACCATTTCTATAGAAATCTTTGCTTCTGTACTTTTATCTCCTTCTTTTTTTATTTTTCCATTAAAATGATACAAATGGTATAAAACACCCGCCTCTAATACATATCGAATTTCTTTTTTTACATTTTTATTTATTGCATAATCATCCCAAATACTCAATGGATTTTTATTTCTTCTGTAGTATCCTTTTTCATACAGAGATGGATCATCTCCTCTCAGTTGCCATGAATTATAATAGTTATAAATATCAAATCCAGAATATGAATTACCTGTAAAATGGATATTTCCAAATTCTTTATCATATTCTGAAGCTTCATCACATATTTTTTTATTATAATCCATGTCTAATTGTTTTAAAAAAATCATTCCAAAATACTCTTGAAACTGTTGCTTTAAAAATTCCAGCAAATTTTTGCAATCTGGAATTTGATAATATATAATCTTATTATACAGCCATACAATGTTGTCTAGATAGTCTTGACGACGCATATGTACTGTATAATTTCTATTAGCATACCACTTTTCTACATCTACTCCCAACGCAATTGCATGACCTAATCTATCACCAAAATCCAAATTTAAAAAGAATATTGCTTCGTCAATGGCTCTTAACCCATCTAAAATGTCTTGATTGTCTTCTCCCACATGATAGGTTGCTTTTAACTGTGAAATCTTTTCCAAGACATTTCTTTTTCCTACAACATGGTTTTTTAAAACTCTAAAATCGACTGCAAATACTTCTGGGCGACATCCATCTTCGCTGGAGCAAGCATCAATGCCCTTTACTCGCTCTGCAATGGCTGGATTTATTTTCCGCATTAATAAAATAGCATTTGTTTTCTTTCTTAACTGTTTTCTATATATTTCATGTCTAAAATAGTTATTATTGCCTTCCCTGATAGTTTGATCTTGTCTTTTTCCAAAATGAAAAACATAATAATATTGTTTTTTATCATCTTCATTTAATCTTTTCTCACTACTAATTGCCATATCATATCTTCGTATCATTTTAATATTGTCGTCACAATTATCGGAAGGTGTAATCCTCAGCTCCAAACTACATAATTTTTGACTGTTCAGCGCTTCTTGTACAGCCATTTTAGCCAGCTCACCTTCCGTAAAACCGGAAGTAAACCAATTCTTACGTTTTTGATATTTTTGAAAATTTTCAAAACCTATTTTATTATTTGTTTGAATCAGTTCTCTTCTAAATAAATTTTTAATTAACAAATAGGCATAAAATAATTGAAAAAGATCCTTATTCTCTACTCCTCTTCTTGTATATTGCTGGTACATAATTTTATATAATATCCATCTTTCTCCTGAAAGAATTCCTTTTTCCCAATCTTTTTTATCCCATTCTCCAACAGCATTTAATGCATAATCCTTTTTTACAAGGTCATTTGATATAAGCAGACTATCGATTACATTTTGTATTTGCCTCCTGTTATTTTGTAGATAATAGTCGTCTTGTAATAATTTGTCCAACTCCTCCCTTGTTTGCCTATTCCATTCCTTTTCATAAATTATTTTTTTCTGACCATCAAAAAAGCATTCACACTCCTCTAGCTTAATAGGTTTATAATTAGTCCGAATTATTTTTATTATATATGAAATATTTTCTTGACTAAATGGTTTTTCCTTATTTATCAAATGTACGCAAAAAATATCAGTATATTGTATAAAAAAAAACCAATATGTCATAGGACATTTTTTTTGAAATTCATATAATAATATATTATTTTTTTCACGACCATATAAAAATACGGACATTGTTGACATATATTTTTCCAAATACTGTTTTATTGTATTACACGAAGAAACTTTGTCATACAAATTTTTCCTATTACACCTTTCCTCCCATTTATCTAGAATTTCCAAAGGTTTTTCTTGTTCTAAAATAAATTCCAATAGCCATTTTACAGAAGCATAATATGTTGTTAAGCTAATCCTGTCATGTTTTAAATATGCATACAAATATATCCGAAGAAGAGCTGCTTTCAAATGTAATATAGAATATTTTTCTTGTCGAAAACTATACTGAAATCTCATTTGAGGATTTCTTCTTTCCTCATCTATTTTATCTAATTTATTTATAAAATTTTGGCGTGTTACTATATTCATTAATGTCAGCCATGACAATTCAAAATATGGTGTGGAGCATCGCAAATGATAATGATTGTCTGATAGTCCTCGATCCAATATCATATTCAATGTATCATTATTATGTCTCAATATACGCCTCCATAAAAAAGAAGTTCTATTGACCGCATTTTTATAATCATAATAAGCATATGCTGCTGCTACTACTAATTCTTCTCCCAACTGACTTCGAACCAAATGCCATTCTTTTAAATATTTATATTTGTAAACTAACTCATTTTGTTTGATAACAAAAATTTCTTTCACAAAACTATTGAGTAGTTCAAAAATACCAATTCCTGATTTTTGTTCTTTCTTCACTCCCTCTTCATACAATTCAAATGTAATACGATCGTATAAAGTTTGAAGTTTTTTTTGAATTTCACTTTCACTACACAGATAGTCTAAATTAAAACAAATATTTTGTATTTTTTCTAAATCAATATTATCACACTGTATTTTTTCAGTTAGTACATCAATGGGAGAAATATTTTGAAATAATTTAACAATAATATCAGATACATATTCCATAAAAACTCCTTTACTTGAATATACAAAAAGTTTTACTTTTCATCTGCTGATTCCGAATCTCGCATATCTTCTTCAATAGTTCTAACTAAACCATTTATATATTTAACTATATTTGTATTCTTCATTTGATTTATTTCATGAACTATCTGTATATATGGGCAACTTTCAAAAGTTTTTCTTAAATTTACCTTATTCTGACTATTATAATAAAACTTGTCAATTATATCCAAATGCTTGGTAAATCTTTGTAACATTATATTAAACTGCTCAAAAAATACCTCTTTTGCCTTTATCTCCGAAACCAAGTCCACACAAAAATTATTTTGTTTTTTGGTTTCTAAATAAATTCTTTTAATTAAATTATATGTTATGTCTAAATTATATATCGGCAACATTGCATTCCCAAATTTAAAATCCCATTTAATAAAAGCATACCATAGCTTTTCAAAAACATTATTTATGTTGCGGGACAACTGATTTATAAAGTGAACAATTTCTGGCTTATCACTACTTTTATTTTGAAAAATTTTAATCGCTTTAGCAAAGAACCCTTCTAACTTACGTAGGTAATCCGGATACAAGAAAGTATACTTTAAAAAACCAGTTAGCTCAAAATCGCAGTGGTTATCACTATGATTTAATTCTATTTTCAATTTATAATTTAAATTTCCATCCTTAACAATGTCAAAATCAATCAACGGTATATCTTCAGACCAATCTAATATATCTAAATAAAGCATAGATACAAAAATTATTTGCTTTATTTCATCCTCAATATTAATAACAGAATTCGAATCTAAATTGATATCTTTTTCAATAATATATTGCATTTCTACATTTTCATGATATCCAACGATAACACCAACATTCCGATTATGTACTTCTGCCGGCACACCAGGAATACAGCCAATCACCTCTGGATAATAATATTCTGTCCATTTCCCACAAATCGTTTCTCCTATAATGTTTTTAAATATCATATATATATCGGTAAGTTTATTTTGAGAATTAGTCTTTGAGCTTTTACACCATCTTAAATAATTCTTTTTCCCCCATTTTATTTTTTCTTCTCTATATTCTTCAAACATCTTGGACAAGAGAATTGTATAGGAATGTAAAATACATTCTACTAATTCTTTTGAATACATTTTTTCATCTCTGGTCATATGATAGATACTATGAACCAGCTCTGCATAACTATATTTCACATTGCTATTATTTTTTAATCGTTTTAAAATCCTATCACTATACTCAAAAGCTCCCTGATAATTATCGCCTCTAACAAGTTGTGCTTCAATATAAGTCTCGTAATAATTAATTAACTTTTTATTTTGTTTACCTAAGGGTACTGTATTTTTACTTAACAAGGTAACAATATCTTCACATCTTCTATCTATGGACATTTCCATCCATTTACTAAACAACCTATTTTCTGTTGTTTTAATTAATTTTTCTTGGATAAACCTAAAATATAAATCATCTTTAACTTTCTTATATAGTTGCTGTTTTTTATCAATATGTTTACCAATTGCATTATTTTCATCATAGGTATCAGATAGCAAAAACATTTGTGTTGTGGTCACCAATTCTCGTAAAGTATCCGGTTCCAAAAAATGTTTTTTCTTACCTTCACAATCATAATAAATATTTAATAACTTGCCATACAATAACAAAACAAATTTCTTAATAGAAATATCAGTTTTATTTGTAGTATGTAAGTGAGATAATGTATCTACAGTTTCACTGGAATTTGAAACACCCAAATCTATATAGGTTAATTCTGTATCTGTATAATCTCTTTTTTTCCACGATGGCATATAAATTCTTAAAATAGGCGGAAGAACCTTTTCCATATAACGACTTGCCATCTTTCCGTTTTCAATAAAACTTAAAGAATCTTCAATTTTACACGGCTTTCTCGCAAAAAATTCAACACATTGACGATACAAATTTTCATGATTATATGCAGCTAATACAATCACCCCTGGTACAGAAAAATATTGATCAAGACTTCTCATTATTTCATAAGATTTATTATTTAGTTTCACCGAACATTCAGAAGTATCATTTTTAATAAAATTATAATGACTCATATCTAAATCATCAATAACAATGACCAAATATTTCTCTTTTCTGCTATATTTTTCCTTTTTATTTCGATCTAGTACATATTGTAAGTATTCTCTAACTAATTCAGCAAAACTTTTTCTTAATTTTTGACTACTTGCAATATTTTTTAACTTTTCAAAAGAAGAATATTCATCTACTACCTGCTTATTATCTCTCAGTGTTATAAAATCGTCAAAAATATTTTCCAGTTTTTGTGACAAGTCTCTTTTAGTGTATTGTCCCACACTCTCCGATGATTCTTGAAATGAGTCTTCTAATTGATTAATCATATTAGCAAGAACAAGTTTAAAAATATTTTCTGATTGTTCTAATGTTGATGCATCAATACAATCTAATACAAGGAATTCTACTTCCTCCATTATACTTGTACACGAAAAACCAAGAGGATTTTCATATACTCCACTTAAGTTACATCCGCAATGCCTTTTCAAAGCTTCTGCATAAGAAAGCATTGCGGATGTTTTTCCTGTTCCTCTTCGTCCAATGAAAGAAATGGTATTAGCTACATCCAATTTTCTTTTCGAACAAACATTCTTCCCATCTTTTATTTTTCTATTATCATTAACAATAATCTCTATCATTTTTGTAGCTTGTTTATAAACATCACAAAAAAAGGAATCCGCAAATTCAGTCACATTCTCATAAATTGTTCCTCTTCGTAAGAGATTGTCTAAAACAATTTTCCTTTGTACTTTTTCCATAGTGATTTTCTCCTTTTGTTTTATATATTAACCAAAAATCAACTCGAGGCGCTTCCTTTGAAAACGACTTGATAGAGAGACTATTATATCGCTTTCCAAATTTAATTCTCCATACATTTTCTGTAAAAAACTATCTTTCATTTTATTATTTTTAACAAATTCAGAGATTTTATATGCTTCATTGTAATAATAATCTTCTGTAGAACCAGAAGATAGTTTCGCCAATAACATATAACATTTAAAAATATACTCCAGTTCCATAAGAGGGATATATTCAAACCCAATATCTGCATTATTTTTTTGTCTAGTTATATCCAATATAGATATAATCTCTAATAAATATTTTTCTGCAGTCATATAATCTTTTGCATGATATCTTTCTAGCGCTAATTTGAATAATGCTCTTGTATTTAATTTATTGTAATTATAAGCCAACCCAAATTCTTTTACCGCTTCAATTCTCTTATTATTTTTTTCCAGGCTTTTCCCCAAACCATAATAATGAAAACTTTTGCAGGTATTAACTTTACTATTTTTAATACATTCTCTTGTATAATAATTCACATAAATTTTATATAAATCATCTAACACAGCAAATTTAGATTTTAAATACTCAACACGAAAAAAATCTTCATCACAAGCATAGATTTCATTTAGTTTACAAATACTATCACCGGTATCATAAGGAAAACTTTTCTTTAAATATTTTGACAATTCATTTATTTTACTCTGACAAGAATAAACCGCATATAGATAATATTCTTTTCCTGGATAATGGTAAGAAGATTTACAGTCTAATTTCTTTAGTTCCTTTATGATGATCTCATATTTGTTTAATAGTTTGCTAGATAAACTGTGTGGATTATTTGTTACGAGCACAAAAGTATATTCATATAAAAGCCCTGTCATATTATATAAATTATAAATTTTTATCATTTTAAAAATTATATCTAATAATATATCATATTGATTTTCATTATTAAAATGATTTATTATATCTTTAAATATAGTTTTTAAAGTAATATTTTTTTCTACTCCTTTTATATCCAATACTATAGATTTTTCAAAACTACGTCTAATACCTTCAATCCAATCACAAGGCTCATATCCCAAACATATAAACACATCAAAATTATTATCTTCCGGCCTTAACAAAATATAATTTTCTTTGTAACCATCATAACAATAATCAAAATAAGAAAAACCTATCCATTTAAAAAAATCTCTTAGATAATATGCATCATAGCAACATTTTTCTTTGTAAATAATACACACCGATTTTAAATTTTCCATAAACAATTTTTCTCCCCAATTTTTAACCATTAATATTTTTAAACTTTAAAGTTTTACCGCAGTAAAGTAGTAGGTGTACAAAGAATCGGTCACCATAATATGCAACCGATTTTTTATAATCTCTTAAATTATATATTTTTTGTTCAATTAATTTATTTTTTATCATAATATCATCTCTATCTAATTTTTTATTAAAATTTCTAATACATAATATGCTAATTTAGGGGAGATACAAGATATTTTTCATATAAATAATTTCTACGATTAAAAATAATATACTATCTCTTTCCAACACAAAAATCATTATAATTCATATGTATTATTAAACAATAAATCAAATTTTCTATTCGATTATCTCATAGATTACGTAAGATTGCAATTAAAATTATTTTAAATACATATTATTTATAATTACATATCATCAAATAACTTTTCTCAATAGAAGATATGCTAAAGATTGATTTCTTACATATTTTTATCCATTTTCATTTGGAAGTGTATTCTTTGAACCCCGTTAATGCTAGCGTTCATTCCACCTATTAAAAGTAAAACTTTGAGAAATCTTCCAAACTTTTCTCTTCGAAATTCTATTGCACAAAACCTCATATCTCTTAAGAATCTCGCTTTGTCTAAAAATACTCATTCGTTTATATGGCCACTCAGGAATAAAAAATCGAACCTACAAATCAGAAAAATGGATCACGATTGTAAATGCAATCGCATCTATCATCAGTTAAACTGGGATATCGGTTAGGATTTCTACTATAATTGTTATTACTTAGAATTCTCACTTAAATTGTTTAATAAGCTGCATCGTTTGTCTTCCAAATAGATATACAGGTACTTCTTTTCCAAACATACTTCTTCACACCAATCTGCTCCTACTCTGCAACTTTTGGGTCATGATGATACACCGCTCCATCAAATCTCCAAGCATACATATCAAAACGTGTAAGCTATGCAGCTTTTCCGGCTTTTTGAATTTTTCGTTGGATATCCAATAAAACTGCTTTTCAGTTACTCAATCATTTCCAATCTCTGAACTGTAGGCAGATTGGCTGCAGTTGGAATCCTACAGGGAAGTAACCCTCTATCTCTGGTATTTGACTGTTTTTTCAGTTGCTGCATCATCTCCTCGGCTCCGAGAGCTAAAATTTCCTTTAGTCAGCAACCATACTCCTTTCTCTGCTGGACTAAAAATACCATGTGCCAGCAAAAAACTCAGAAAAGCATCTTAAAACAGGGGTATTTTACAACCTTCAAGGTTCATTTCCAACATGCAATGGGTAGGACAAACGGCAATGGTTTGAATTCCTTTGGTTGCCTAATCTCCAGCCCTAACACAAGCCCGCCTCACTGCTGTCGACAAGCTATCTCACTTTATCCTTGTTCTTTAGCAACTTAACCCCCGCATCGACACAATACCGTTGTTTTGTTTTCATACAGAACTGTCTTGATCCTGTCTTGACACCTATCCGAAAAGAGGAACAGGGCATTGTCTTTGTCCGTAAAGAGCCTCTCTTTGATACTGCCACAGCAACCATCAAGCTATTTTCATATATCACTACGCCACATACAATATAAATGGAATCCTCCTGGCTAACATCTGATGGCATAACGAAGATTTCTATAACATATGTATCGTCTGTACGAACAACACTAGATCAATATCATTATTGCTGTTGGTATAATATCTCTGTCTGTAGATTTTTACAAGCTCCTCGACCAGTTCAACTTTGACACCACATGCGTGAGTATTGCCGTATAACTACCCCTGCTTTCCGATTCGTCAATCGTATAGATTGCCACCTTGCGTAGGTTTTCACCTAGGTATAAAAAGTCCCGATTTAACATCGTGTTCCAAACGCCAGTTATAGGCAGACAAACTTCTCTGCTACATTCCAGTATTAACTTGTATTGTTCTTCCATTAAAATAGGTTTTACCCACTTAAAATACATCCCCTCAATAAGCTTGCACAAACTTTGGGGCACTTTTGAAATGCCGTTTATCCTGTACCAGGCTATATTATTCATGCCGCTTGCAATCCACTCATTAATGAATTTATTTTTCCATACTCCTTTTTTCTCATGTTGCTCATATGTATCACAAAAAACATTTCAGACATTCTTTATTTATTTTTCAAATTTTTTACTTTCACTTTAGCTTATGTACTCATGTCATTAACTTCTTGCATTAATTTTGATTGTTTTACATGTAATTCTTTTAAAGTATTATATATATAGTTTGAAAATTCAATTGGAAAGTTTGTTATATAATAATATTCATAATAATTAGGTACCTCATTCTTTTTTTGATTATCCAACAATTCCCATCCCAATACATATTCACGAAAAGCACGTAAGCTAGATGGAATGTCCATTTTATACAGAAGCTGTTGATTATTTTCTAAAATATCAAGTATCTTTAAATTTGTTGGCAAAACATATGTATTAACAAAATGAATCCATATTTTTTGTTCATTCTCTGGAAGATCTTTAAAATCATTTTGATTACTGCCAAATATATCTTTTCTTCCTAATTGATATTGAATCAATTTAAACCTTATACTTTGCATACTAAGTAATGCAGAAATTGGCTCGTATAAATCTGTTATTTGTTTCTCAACCAACTCCTTTTCCCATTGCATTTTTATAATTTTTTCTTCAAAATTTCTCTTATTTCTTTCTTCCATTTGCGACTGTTTATATGGAATTATCCATCCAAATACAACTAAGATTAGTCCAATTGTTGTTAAGCATAATTCTATTATTCTGCATAATAACTCAATTTTATTCACATTATATTCTCCATACTGTATTTTTTTATTTCATAAGTCTAAATACGTTTATTTAAAAACTAGAAAAAAGATAATATCCATAACTTCATATTCTTACATAACGAACCATAATACTATAAATCTATAGGAAAAAAACACTCAAATAAAAAATATTATTATAAAACATTTCGCTATTTTTAATTGCAAGCATTTTTTATTATTATATCATATTATTTTGATAATGTGAATTCTTCTGTACATTTTCATCTTCTCCACATCATGCAGTGCAAAGTATGATTTAATCTCCTTGTCGCTCAATCCATCTTCCATGCCGCCAATGATCTCTTCCATTTCCTCCGGAGACAACTGATCTGCATAGCGCAACAGACAATCAAAAATACTTCCGGATAAATCCCAAGGCTTTTCTTCTTCACTTTCTCTGTCATAATCCTCTTCCTCCAAAAGAGGATACACATCTGCCGGCGGCTTCATCCCAGAAATATCTTTTTTTGAAATCTTCTGGATCATATTGTGTATCTCTTCTTCTGTCGGACGAGGCGTTTCCTGCCAGTTTGTATATAAAAATTGCTGCATGTCCATTTCAAAGGTTTTTATAGATTCATCGGTTTTTTCCGCTTCTTTAAAGAAAGCAAACTCCTCTTCCGATAAGATACGGATTTTTTCTTCTCCTTCCAATGTTTTATATTGGCCTGTTTTTTCATTATAGATGGCCCGGACAGGATTCCTATACCCTTTCTTACCTGCCAGTTCCTCTGCCTGCTTAAATGCTTTCGTATGGAACGGCCAGTTCTTTTTATCATAAACAGGACGGCACCCTTCAATAAAGAGGATGCAGTCATCTTTTGGCATCCGGCTGACCTGCCCTGGTGTCATCAGCTTCATTCCCGCCTTTTGCATCTGCATATTTGAGTTGCTGTTGGATGCCAAAGCATACCCCATACTCTCTGAGCGGGTATCAATGGTCATATCCTCTAACATATCCGAGATCCACTGATGAGTACTATGGGCAGTAGGACCGGAGCCAAGATAGATCGTGACCGCACAGTTTCCGGTGAATATCTCCCATTTATCGTTGGGATACAATGTTTTAATCTGTGCGATGTCCTGCAGGATTGGAACCATGGACATATTCCGGCTTCGGATTTCTCCCAGAAGCATCTCGGAATCTGCCGGTTTCGGGCCGGCATAAAATTCGTCCGCCCAGAGCCGGACATGGATTGGAAGTTTCCCTCCCGGACAGTCATTATCAGCAAGATCTCTTAGTACACGGAATACAAGCGTATAAAATATCTGCACGAACAGATTATAGGACGTATCTCCCGAGCGCATGACTAAAAACAAAGCAGTTTTTTTCTCTGGATTTCCATCCACACCCAATCCCAGGGATGGGATATCGATATCGTCAGCTTCAAAAATCCGACGGATTTCCGGGATCTCAAAAAGTTTCAGCTGCGCATTTACCATGATGATGATCGATCGGACAGTCTCTGTTGCCCCCTCTTTTAGTTTCCGGTAATCCCGCACGGGCGGATAATCCTCTCCGTACACTCTCGCCAGGTTGTCCATCTCCTGCTGCAGGGCAGTCGTACCGTCCTCATCTACTGCTTTTGTCTCCAGATTCACCAGATGCAAGATATTGTTCATAGTTCCTATGCGATTCTGCTTCTTGGATATGAGCCATTCATACTCAAATAATGATTGGAGATAAAGGGCAACGCCATCATCCCAAAAAGGATCTCCTTTCATTGCGTCTGGCGGCTTTACCGATTGCTGAATATTAGTGATGATTCCAATTAAATCACTGTAGTTTTTAATGTACTGGAAGGGATTAAATCGATGGGATTCCAAAGGATTTTTGAAATTGATGGCTTTCACTGTTACACCGATATGTTTTAGGTACGCTCCATATTTTTTTAGAAGATCTCCTTTGATATCCAGGATGATATTTGTCATGTTGGTATGAAGCAGGTTCGGGATCAGTTCAGAGGTTGTCTTACCGGAACCGGAACCACCGATAATGAGCATGTTCATATTAGATAACGCATCAAACCCAATTTTTATATTCTGGCTGACATAGGTATTACGTATCTCGTCCTTATCCCGCAACCGTTTTGCTGCTTTTTTTATATTTTCCCACTCCGCAACTCCATGTTCGCTTTCCGGGTGAAAATTCCGGTAATATGTCAGATAATGAGACACCGCCATTACCCATAAGATCACTCCCACTCCCATCACTGCGGGTGTCTTTTCGTTAAACCATAGCGTCAATGGATGTGAAAGAATATAAAGTAACTTGTCCTGATAGTTCTGTACTGTCACTCCTTGTATGAGAAATAAACCGGAAATAAAGTAGGCGCATATCAATACAAGAATCAGCAGAAATACAAAGAATCCCCATGGCGTCTTTCTTTTTTGTATCATGATTTCCTTTCCCGCCAGCCGGAATTCTATTATCCGGCTGGCGTATGTCTCATTTTTTTAAGACCGGCGGCGGTATGATACGCTCCGGCTTACCAGGGTCTGGTTTATAATGAATGGATACATCCGGCTGTTTTTTCTCTTTTTTCAGATAGAGATCCATTCTTTCCGGGGAACGATCCTGCCCTCTGTCCACATCTGCCCGGTCACGTTTTCTCTCTGCGGACGGGCTCATCACAGGATCAAAATACTTTTTAGCAAAAGTACTGCCGGACATTTCTTTTATCCCCCGCATGGCTTTTCCTGTTTCTGAATGTATTACAGTAGGAGGACTGTTTTTATTAATAAATGCGAGATAAGTATCTCGTTCTTTCCGGACAAAGACCTGCTGCAAAGGCAATAAAAGAAGATATTCCCTGTTTCCCCAGGTCCCGGGAATCCGGCAGGCAAAATTTCCTTCTTTCCAGAAATCCTGCAAATTCCTTGACGCCTGCTCTACCAAGGTCTTGCGGTCGATACTTAAAGGAATATAATCCGGATCACTCTTATATTGTTCAAAGGATACCGCATTTTCTTCTTTTATTTTTTGATTTTCTTTCACCGCATTCTCTGCCTCACCTTTTTCCTTTCCTTCATATTTTTGGTTTGCCTCCTGATAATCTGTGGATGCACTTTCCATATAAGACTGCTCTGACATCTGTCCAGTCTGGGAATATTCCGTCATAGATATCGTACTGTAGTCTTCCAGTGTAATACCTTCTTTCTTCAAATCCTCTCTTTTAAGCTGATACCATTGCTCCACTTGCGGTAGATCACTGTTTGCAACAATGATCTGTATCTGACCATCGCCGACCCGCAGATCCGGCAGAGAAGCATAATTCACGCCCATGTCCTTAAAATCTTCCTTCCATTCCACATCCAGCGCCTCCACGGGAAGTGAAAGAATACTCGTCCTGCCAGCGGTCAGATTCCGAAGGTCACGGACTTCCCGTTCACCGCCCTGCATCTCACTCAGGATATAACGCTGATACCACGCACCAAATTTATCCCTGTCCGGCTGGTATACGGCCACTTGCAGCATTCCATCTTCTTTGTCGAGATCCGGCAGTACCATATGACGCACGCCGAGGTCATGTAATTCTGCACTGATCTGGCTGGTATCCACTGCCGGCACATTCATAATATCGTATTCGCCGTCTGTCAACTTAATAAACTGCTGAAAATCCTGAAAAACTCCCGCCCGCAGTTTCTTTTCCGTGACCATACGGGCAAAATACTGCACAAGCAGGATTCCGCCCATGGTTGTCAGTTTAAGAAAGGGATCCATCCACGCAGCTGCTCGTTGAATGCTTAAAAAGATTTCCTGTGTCTCCCGGTCAGCATCCATAAACATTATCCTCCTCTCGCACCGATATATTCCCATTATCAAACGTTTTCATCTATCTCTCCTCTTTATCGTTTTATTCCTTTTTCCTGCATCCTTGCCGGAGCCTTCCTGTTCTCTTTTTTTGGCGTATTGGACGGCAGATCTGGGCTGGCTTCTCCAAAATCTTTTTGCCACTCTCCCCGTTCCATTTCTACTGCATTCACCAGCACCCGGTTTGTGTTATCATAATACTGAACTTTATCGGAAAGCTGATCCTCTATATCTACTCCCTTTGTATTGATCTCCCGTACATAAGACTGCAAGCTTTCTGCCTGAATATTGGGATTGGCAGGCAAAATCATCAATTCATGTATCGAGGACGGAAGGACATAATAATCTCCATCCATCAAATCAGCAATTTTTTCCATCACTCCCGGTTGATAAAGCACGCCGGCTCCATTTTGTCCGGATTCATTTGATAAAACAAATAGATAAGGAGAATCCGGGTCCAGATCCAAAGGCTCCTCCCTTAACAAAAGATTCTCTTGCACTGATGATCCGTAAAAATAATTTCCCAGAACATCATCTATATCTTTGAGAGTAACCCCTCTTTTTTTATCCGCCAACAACGCATCGTTATGTACCGTCTCCTGGTCAACACCCCATCGTTCCACCATTTCTTCCTTAATCTGATAAACTGCTTCCCCCTTCTCATTACTAGCTATAATGACATAGTAGGTAAGGGCAAAATCTCCCTGCTTTTGATATACCGCTCCCTGCAGACGTTCTTTGTTACCTTCATAATCACAAAGCCGGATCTGAAGACGTTCCTTCACTTTGTCATAATCATAAATATCCTGCACTGCTCCTACCTGCATCTTCATGTTTTCACCTTCCCTCACCCGAATTTCTGCCATATGTTCCAGACAGTCTTCGATCGGCATCCCATGCTGATACTCTCTGAAAAATGTATCCAGATAAATGTTCGGTACCATCGTCTCTTCTTCATTTCTTATCAGCAGAGCTGTTAAATGCACATCGTTATGTTTGACATTTTCTACTAATTCTATTTCCGCATCGGCGTACTCTGCCGGAAGATACGTACGGATATGGTCTCTCATATACTCAAAAAATTCATTTTGGTTCATCATGCCTTTGTTCCTCCTTCTGCTTTTTTCTCTTCTTTTACTAAGAATGCCATCTGCTCCCGATAAGCTGACATTCTCTGTTTCATTTTTTCTTCCCATTGCTTTCTGTTCGTTCTTGTCATTTCATAACTTTTCATTTTTTTCTTCCTTCCTATCACGTTATGTTGTCTTCCTGCTGGTTTCTATTGTTCTATCTGATTGATAAGCCTCTTCCCACCACCTCCTTCCCTTCCATGGTTCTCCTGTCCTTATTCTGGATATCTATCCCATTTTGTTCCAAACAGTTCCCTTTCTCCGTTTTTTGAACTTGTTCCTCTTTCCGATAATTCCGAATAATAGACAGCTGCTGGTCAATCTCTGTAATCATCTCCCTTGACGTACTTCGAATCGTGTCTAAAGATGCTTTCAACTCTGGTACTTCTCTGTCAGTACTCCAACCAGCAATATATGCAAACGAATACTCTGACGTATCCATGCCGTAATGCTGACAGATGACATAGGCGATGCTTTCTGCCTGTACCTCTTTTGTATACCGATCGGGCTGATTTTTTTGTTGTTCCTCTGGCACATCCCTATCGATATCATGCAGCTTCGCGTGGGCGATTTCATGCAGAAGAGTTTTGACATTCTGAATCTCACTCATTCCTTCTGCTATGGCAATCCTTTTTTCTGTTTGATGGTAATAACCATGGGCTTCTCCAGGGATATCTTCAAACCCTACTGGCACCGGTGCTATTTTCCTAATCGCCTGAAAAAAAATTGGATAGTCATCCACTCCTCCCCGCAGCATATCCACACCATACGATGGCAATTCTTTGCCTTCCGTTTGGGAAACATCAAAGACTGATACCACCTTGAATCCGGTAATAACTTTTTCTATTTTTTCTGTTTCTTCCGTCTGGCCTTCTGTCGGCTCTGCCACGGTTTTCTCTTCCTCATCTACTTTTCTCTTTTGGAACATGGGCGCCAGGATTTTAATCCCTTTTTCCCCTTTTTTCACATGCCGGCCAAATTGTTTCTGCCACGCCGAATATCCGGCAACCAAAGATGCATCTGGTTTCTGCATGGCAATCAGGATGAGATTATTAAAACTGTAATTATAAAATTTTGACATCACCTGCAGATATTCCTGATATTTTCTGCTTTGGAATACTTCCTGGATTCCTTCCTCTAAGCGGTCGGTCAATTCTTTCATCTTATCTGTCGGATTCCTGGCAGTCAGAAGGATTGGCCGGACAGGCTCAGATGCTGGCAGACTCTGCTGCTCCACAGAACTTGCCATGTTATCCCTCCCTTCTTTGACAAATGGATGATTTCCTATTAAGATTCCGAAGTCGTTCCATCATGGGAATCGTCAGCCGGGGCGAAGCAAATTTTTTGATTTCCCGGATTTTATCCCCGCTCTCCAAACACCGTAGCAAATAGTCCTTTTGTTCTTTGCTGTACTCTTTATTACTCAGATAATCGCTAATAAACTTTTTTGACTCTGACTTTCTTCGCATTCTTTCAAATAAGCCACGAAAACTTATTTGAACTGCAGTCTCTTTGTTCCCCTCTGCTGATATCTTTTCTTTTTTCGCCTCCTTCGTCACATGCTCTTTCCACTGCCTGTTTTCCTCCTGCAAAGAATCATACTCTTTCTGTAAAGAATCCAACTTTGCCTCCACTTCCCGCAGTTTCGCTTCTGTCTCCTCCAATAGTGTCTTGTTGTCCTCAAGCACAGAAGTACCAGACTCATCCTGCCGTTCCTGCCAAGCTTTACATAGATTCCGTATTTCCGTCATGCAGTTTTCCATCTCTCTTTGCTTCTTTTCACTGTTTTTAAACATCTGGTTGATGTCCTGATGCAATTTCACTATATGTTGTTGTTCTATCTCCGCATTTTTTCCATATATCCTTTGCAGGAATCTCTGACGTTCCTTCCAGATCTCAGCAGCCTTTTCTTTTCGGTCTTTTGCCGGCAAAGAGTAAATTCTCTCCAGCTCAGCAATAGGCATTCCATCCAGCGCACAGAGATAAAGCAGTTCACACACCAAACCATCTGAAATTTTTTCCACAAACTGCATGATTTCTTTGGCACAGCCCGCCCAGGCCAACACAGCCTGGTGCTGACGCATTGCTGATATATTCTCCATTTTCATTTTCCAAAAAGAAAAGCCTGTACCTTCCATTAAGTACAGACATTACCTTTTGGGATTCTGCTCCACCCCTTTCTCTTTTTTCTCATATTTTTCTTTGCGCTGTTCTTTCTGTAGCATCCGGTTGACAATCCGTTTTTCCTGGCGAACTGCCCGCAGCCTTTCTTCCAGTAATTTCTTCTTTTCATTATATTCAGAGAAAAAACCTTCTGGCATTTTTTCTTCTATCTGTGAAATCTCTTCCTGCAACAATTCTTCATTATCGACCGATTCTAATGTACGGCGCCGGTTCCGGAGCACTGCCTCTTCCTTTTTGATTTCAGCCGCCCGTTTTTGCAGGTCTCCGTAACTTTTGATGCCGCTCTTTAACATGTACCGGCATTCTTCATATAACTGGTTAATATGGATGGCATGGTTTCTGACTTCTGCCCGATTCATAATAAAGGGATTTCTCTCCTCTAGATAACGGCCAGCCTGATAAAAAATCCGAAGTTTTTTGGCTTGATACGGAGACAAAGAAGTAGACAGATATTGCGATAATCCCGTCTGATACCTGCGGAAAAGTTTTGGGGACAGCATAGGCTCTTTTGGCATTTCTCTATCTTTATGGGCAATTCTTTCTATGATGTCTTCTTTTGTATATCCTGGTCCCAGCCGGTAATCTCGTCTTCCATTTCCATACCCCGGAGCTTTATAAGTCACATACTTTTTTTGACGGATTTCATACCCACACATCTGCATTTGCTCCACAAAATCATCCCAACTGGCCGCACGCTTGATAAAATAATCAATGTCGACTTTGATGATCTTTGTTTCTGTGGGACGACCTTGTTTTTCTGCGTAATGTTCTGCATAGGACTTCCCTTTCCGACATCCTTTCTTTTCATACATAAGAGACGGTAAGCCATACCGCTCACAGATTCGGTCTGTGATGGGCTGGATAAATTTTTCCCAGTCCCGTTTTTCATAACGGTATTTGTATCCACTCATCCGGTTTACCGAATTAAAAATGATATGGCCGTGCATATGCGCCTGATCCGTGTGGATGGCAAACACACAGTCGTAGTTTTTTCCTAGATATTCCTCACAGAAATCCCGGATGACAGCGTATGCCTGCTTCGCTGTGGCTTCTCCTGGCGGAAAAGAGATGACAAAATGATAGCCCTGCCGGCCGCCATCTTTTCCCCATTCTCGCTTCGTGTCCATCATGACCTGAAAGACTTCTTTCGGTGTATTCCCTGCGTTACCTCCAATCCACACATCATTTTCTGTCTTATTCGGGTTCATGATATAAACAATGGCATTTTTCAAATGGGCAGCCCCGCCGCCTTTCGGCGTCCCTATATAATTTAATTTTGTGATCGCCATGTCTCACGTTCCTTTAAATTATTTTCCAGCCGGAGAAACTCTTCCTCCACCTTTTTCAGATAAATGAGCAGATTATCAATATCCACCGGTACTGCATATCCGGCGTTGATTTTTGTCACTACCTGATTAATGTTGACACCGATCTTTCGGACTTGATAGGACAGGTCACGCAGTTCTTTTTTTATAGCTGCCGGGTTGTCGTTTTTATCGAAAATGCATTTACGGATATAAGCGGAGACATTTTTCTCCTGTGTTTTTTTTCGCTTTATCCCCGAATCACACTCTGCTAACCACACAATCTCCTGATATTCTTCCGGCGTAAAAAGTATCACGAATCTCCGATCTCTGGCCAGTGGTATCCACTCCTTTCTGCTTTACCCTCCCCAGAAGTTTCCGTATTATTTTCTGGGGAAGGCTGTCTCTCTTCCAAAAAATTTTCTGTCTCTGCAAAGTCTGTCTCTGCGAATTTTTCTTCTGTTCGGGTTTCCTCTTCCGAAAAATTTTTCTCTTCTCTTACAAACTCCCCGGCGTGCCTGGCGAGTAAATGTTTCAGTGCCTGTAGTTTTGTCTCACTCATTTCCCCGATCTGTTCTTCAACCATGTCCGCCAGGTTCCGGTTATCTTCCTCTTCCTTTTTTTGCCGGGCAATCTTTAATTTTTCCAGAAGTTCTTTCTCTTCCTCCAGTATTTTTTTCTTTTTCTCCCGGATTTTAAAAATTTTTTCTTCCAGTTTCAAAATCTGTTCTTTTAAATCCATTGGATTTCACCTCCATCTATCCATCCATCATCAATACGAAAAATCACTTCCGTATACGCCGTCTGCGGCAAACTCCTTTTTGCAAAGTTCGTGAAGTTCCGTCAATTCTTTTTGAATACTTTCCAATTTCTTTTCCACTCTTTCCTGCTCTGAAAAATAGAAAATCGCTGCATTGACATAACTTGCCTCTGACGGATATCTTGACACATTTCTTTTCTCAATCTGTTCCACTGTCGCTTCCGGAAGGCGGAAATGTTTTTGTATAGTCATCGGTTTCCCTCCTCATTTTTTCCGTATACCACTTTTTTGATCTGTGTACCGAAGTGATAATTTTCTATGTACTAGGCTGGTAATGTGTGTACCGGTATGGTAACTCTTTGTATACCAAACTGGTCGTTTGTGTACCATTTTGATACCGTTTTGTGTACCATTATGGTCATTTTTAGTAATAAAAAGCCGCAGGCTTTTTGCAAGATACGCATTTTATTACCATAAATGCATCTTGTCAGGGGACACCCCTGATACCCCATTTTCTTTTATCCAGAATCCCTTTCACGATTTCCCTGCACTGCCTGCTCCACTATAAAAGGTTTCCTGTATCCATTCATCGGCAGCCACATCATACAATCTCTGCATTTTTTCTTCATAGTTTTCCAAAAAGAACAGATAAAACCGATCTGCTGCCTCCGAAGCAATTCCCAAAAAAGTTTTCTTTTCCAGTGCTTCCCCTTTTTCTTTTAAGTGCTGGAAAAAAACTCGTTTGCAATTGATTTCTCCTGCGCGGATATACAGATTTGTTTTACTTTCCTTCATCAAATTCAAAAAATACTTTTCGTATTCATACGTAATATCTTCTTTGTTCATCACCTTCACCTTCCTTTTATTATCTTCCTTATTCAATCAGAGAAAAATGATACTTTCCGCCTTCGTAGATAACCTCGATTTTTTTCCGGTCGATGCGGGCTGTTTCAAACTCCAGGATGGTTTTATAACCAGTTTCCATTTTTTCTACAGAAGAAACAAACAGGTTCCTTCGCTCTTCCCCATTTTCATTTAGAAAAATTCCCAGGTCATGCTGCAGCGTTGCCATGTCTGCCACACTGGATAACGCCTGGTCCACATCTGTGATATTGGCGTTGCCAAAGTTGATGATCTCTGTCCCTTCACTGGAATATTCCGGTTCTGTTCCAGATACATTTTGGTTGGCTTCCGTTGTTGCAGCGCCGCCATATTTTTCCACATCCGGGATTGGATCAGAGACAGACAAAGTAAATGTTTTTGCTTTTTTATCATAAGCTGCCTGGAGGATTGTTCCCGCCACATCATCAAGCTGAAGATAAAAGATTGCCGTCCCGTCTGCATCTTCCTTGTTATCTTCCACTTTCCCTAGTGCCAGTACAGTTGTAGCAGTCAAATGATTGTTTCCCATAAAGGTAGCCACCTGGTTTTTGAAAGCCGTTGTATCCAGCGGGAGATAATAGATCTTTCCCAGGTTTAAAAACGTAAGGTCGTTTTTTACCTCTTCCGTGGACGCTTCCGGTGCTGCGGTGGTCTCCTCGTCTGCTGTGTCTGTTTGCGTCGTTCCTGCCGTAATCTCTGACTTGTCTGTTCCTGCCTTATCCTGCCGCAATAAAAAAAGCCCCAGACAGATGCACAGGGCAGCGAGAAAAATGGCGACCAGGATTCCAAACAGGAGCGCTTTTTTTCTCATCGGATTCTCACTTCCTTTCTGATCTTTTATTGAAGATGTTCTCGTGCGTACTGAATTTCAGTACATTTTTTTCGGTGGACTTTGAAAAAACTTTTTAAAATTTTCAGCACAGATGTCTTTCCGTGTACTGAATTTCAGTACAACCTTCTATGCCGTCAGTCATCAAAAAAGTTCTTCTGCAGGTTGACAGCTTTCACAACAGTCGTGTTTGCCCACTCCGGATGATACCTGGTGATGCTCTTTCCAGAGCCATACCATGACGCTTTGTTGACGCAAAATTCTACGACACAGTGACCGTATTCATGTCCCCAGGTATTACAGTCAGGATCATCAAAACTTTTGTATTCTCCAATGATGGCATGTATCACCTTTCCATTGCCCAGGACAAAATCTACTTCATCGCCAATCTCCCCGAAGGTGGAAGTACAGGCGATCACATACCGGCCATTAATAACGCCGAATCCATTCCGGTCATACGGTTCGCCACTCTGAATACGCAACTCATACTGTCTTGTTCCATGATAAGTAATCATATTCCATCCCATGTAAGAGTAAACATCTCCCAGTCCTTCCGGCAGTGTGATGGTCCTTCCCGAACCGTAAGAGTCCTGGTCTTTTAACCGGAGCACTGTCGTCAGCTCCGTCCAGCCCATGTTCCCGACGCGGATGCCGCGGACAAACGGTCCGCTTTCTGCTTTATTGTCCGCCGTTTGGTTATGTCCCAGATCATACCAGAGTTTCTTCCCCTGGCTGTCTTTCCCGGCATAGACATTGGTATGCCCTTTCCAGAGACAGATATCTCCGGGTTTTAAATCTTTCTCCGAAAAATCATTCCCGGTCTGGTAGATGTCATAATATCTCTCCAGACGTTCTCTCACGCTGCTACTGCAGGTAAGCTTCCCATCCCAGTTGCTGTAAAAATACTGTCCTTTTTTCAGTGTCCCAAACTCCTGCATACACCAGGCGACATACATCGCACAGTTTGTCTTCCTTGCTTCCTGCCTTGCTTCTTTGAAGGTATTTTTCAGATTGGAATTAGAATAGATCCAGTCTCCGTCTCCAACGATGGTATCCGCAATCTCCTTACATTCTGCTAAAAATTCAGAGGCTGTCCCGTATTCGCTGACACCGGTATCCGGATAAGCCGGCTGCCCGTATCCCATGATGCCGGCGTAATTTAAGTCATAGTGTGCCCGCATGACCTGGTCATTTTTATTTCCTTCGATGGTATGCACCACATCATTTTCTGTGTATTCTACAATGCCGACATGATGGGAAACACCCACGTGGTCGTAATCAAAGTAGATGATATCGCCCGGCTGTGGCTCATAACTCCCATTCGACGCCTGATATTCCTGATGGCTGATAAACCACTGGCGGCCAGTCTCACAGGCCGCCGTCTTTGGAAATATCCCCATATCAACAAAGCCGCACTCGTTGGCGCACCAGCTCACAAAGGCGTGACACCAGGACAGGCCGTTGGTGCCGGTGTACTCCCCGTACTTTGTCTGGTTCCCGGCTCCCTCATGGTAGCCGATCTCCTCAATAGCGACAGCTACGATACTCTCGCCGGTGCCATAGGCATAGGTGGTATCTACCGCAGAAAAGATACTGGTGAGCAATGCGATGACTGTCGTGACAATGACGGCCAGCAGCAGGAGCGGGATCAGGATCAGTAAAAAAACAGACAGGACGGCGGCAAACGCCTGGACAGCAATCACAGCAACTGCCAATAGACCTGTGGCAGCTACCGCCGCCGTATAGGTAAGAACCTCTGCCGGCTTTTCCATCTGCTGATGAGATTCTTTCACATTATCAATTTTTGATTGCAGACGAACCCTCTGATTTTCTACCGCGGCATTCTGGAACCGGATCCGTTCCGCAAACATACCAGCGGCTTTCTTTGCCGCCGTCCCGGCGATACTGGCCTGCAGAGGGATAGAAGCTGCCGGTGCTGCCGACTTTCCGGTAGTACCAATCAGACGACTGGAAGCCTCCATAGCTGGCTGTCTAAACGGACGCACGGCTGACTTACTGTTCTCGCCTGCGGCTGCTATCCTGCCGGCTGTCTCCTGCCCATAGCTTATGTCTTTCCCTGGCACCTGTTTTTTTGTGTCGGCCACCGCCGCCGTGCCTGTCCTCTTTCTGGCGGTCTGTCCCGGCAGTCCGCCTTCCCCGATGATCTTTTTGTCTTTTGGCCTGCGCCAGCCATGCGTCCGATACGTTTCCTCTTTTACAAACAGCCGGGCCGTTTCCTGTATCGCTTCCCTGCCGGCTGCTCCTGGCAGTTCCTCGCTGAAAGCCGGTCCCTTCTTTCCGGCTTTCCTACGGATGGCACGGAGGGCCTGTTCTTTGTAAAATTGTTTTTTAGCTTCCGGCAATTTCATCCATTTTTTTTGTAACTTTTTAGGAAGGAACTGGACAGGATCCTGCCCCTGTTCTTCCTCCTCTTTTCCCTGTCCCATGGGGTCTGCATATTTCCCGGCGCGTCGGATACCATCTTTCGAAACCTGGAACCCGCTCTTTACGACCGTAAACGTGGAATCTCTGCTTTTTTTAATTCCCATACTCATCCCGCCTTTTTGTATCGTGGGATTCCCTCTGTCTGGGTCTCCACAAGTTTTCCCTGCTCGACCAGATAGGCTAGCTGTGCTTCCGCCTCATCTTGTGTGATATCCAATACCGATAAGATATCCCTGGCACTGATCTCTGCGAAATCGGCCATCTGCAGGATGATCTGCTCCGTCCGGTCTGCTTCTGTATAAACAGTTTCTTCTACCGATTCTTGTCCAGCTTTTCCTGCCCGTTGTGCCGCCCGCTCATGGAAGTTCGTCGAGATTAAGGAATACAGAGGGTTCTCTTTTGCGATACGCATATCAAACAGGACGACTTTCTTTCCCCAGACCATGACGCCCTGCCCCACCTGATCGGTGCTTAATGCGTCAAACTCCGTTTGGGATAACTCCTGGATTTCACGCAGGGCGTTGGCGTCCACGCCGCCCTGGTCTAAAAAACATTTATAATCACAGTTTGAAAAAAGCTCCGTCAATTTTTCGTCGTTAAGGGCTGCTGTCAGGTTTTGCATTGACATAGTACAGATCCCGCCAAACTTCCGATAAGTGGTAACAGCAGTGTTTAACTGCGCCGCCGACGTCCCTTTCTGGCAGATGACCTGTGTCTCGTCCACTACGAAATGGACGGCTCTCTGGAACGCTTGGTTGTATTCAATCCGGGAGGAAGTATAGTGCATGACAGTCAGCATGACCGCCTCCCAGTTATCCTCCGGAACATTCTTCAGGCCAAATCCCACCAGCCGATTATCCAGCCGGATGGTAGATGGATGAGCGAGCATGTCACAGCTTCCTTCCGTGTACTCTTCCAGGCAGTTATAGATGGTCTGCAGGATTTCCCGATTATGGCTGTCCTGCCCGGCCTCCCCGGACAAGATGGTATAGATCTCTTCCCGGAGCATCTTTAAGGTAGGCTGCTTCTTAAGCTTCTTCTGTGCAAAAATCTTTCCATACATGATGGAAGTCGCCCGACTCACATAGGTGGCGTGCTCCTGTGTAAACAAGATATTATTCATGGTGGCGGCCACTAAACTCTTTGCATAGGCGGTTTGGGTTGCCACAAATTTTTCCTTTGTCTTTTTATCAGCATAAAAAACTTCCTCTGTCACCTCGAATCCGTTTAAGTTCATCCCGCTTTTGGGCGTTAAGTCAAAGTATGCGCCGCCCAACGCACGGATGATCTCTTCAAACTCATTCTGTGGGTCTAAGACCAGTACGTCATCATCGGTGGCGATGAGAGTCTGTAAAATTTCCGTCAGTTTGATGATGACCGATTTTCCGGAACCGGTATGGCCGATGATAATACCATGGGGATTCTTTAACAGCTTCCGGTTGCCGAAGATCAGACGTTTCGTCGTCCGGTTGATCCCCATGAAATACCCGCCCAGGTCGATGATATCCTGCGCGTAGTAAGGCTGCAGGGCGACCACAGAAGACGCCAGGAAAAAGCGCATATAGTCTACCTGCCGCCCGCCATAAGGCAGAGCGGTATTTAATGCCTTTAACTGAAACCAGTCTGCGGTCTCAATGACCACGCCCTCTTTCCGCCCGATAGCCTCCATCTGGCCGACACGTTCCGCCAGCGTCTCCTCATCCGGGGCAGTAACGACCAGCAGGAAGTTGACAAAAAAACCGGTCTCATCATTATCATTGATCTGATCGGCGTATTCCTCAATCTTTTCCTTTCGTTTTTGCAGGCGGTAGGATGGCCCGGTAGAGATCTGGTTCCGTTTCCGCTTTTTTTCTTCCTCGTTGCTGATGGCGCGCTCATTGTTCATAGACGCAGACCCCAGCTTATCCTCGATGATATCCGGAAGCACCGGCGCATAGTCTAACGTCAGAAACGATGGGAACTCCATATGGGAAAAGCTCCGGATAAAACTGTCCGCGTCAATGGATCCCCGGTATTTATGTCCAAACAGAATAGACACATAGGTATCATCCAGAGTGAGAAAGTTACTTCTCTGCCGGATGGTCCGAGGCAGGATGTCATTTTTCCAGTCGTGTCCTTTTCCAAAAGAAAGATATGCTTCCTCGTCTTTTTTGCCCGGCCGGAGCAGGGAATGGAGACAAAAAAGCCGTTCTTTCGCAGAGAGCCGCATGACCTGTCCCCGCCATGCCCGGAACATGTCGTGGATGACCGTGTCGATGGCATTTAACAGGATGACCGCCTCCGCCTGGGTCTCCGCCCGGCAGGAGACGGTCAGATACCGATAGGTCGTCACGTTGGGGTTGGATTCCCCCATCTTTTCCTCGATCCACTCCCTGATCCCTTTTTCCGTTTCCGGATAGGTCTCCTTATTTTTATTGGACCGATATTTCCGGATAAAATCTGCCGCAGATTGATACTCATTAGCGACTGTCATTTTAAAATCCACGTTCATGGCCTTCAACCAAGCCATAAACTGGTTTAAAAAACGGGTCTTTTCCCCATCATCCTTGTTGATGTAATTGATCTCCTCAAACAGATAACATCGGTCATACAGGCAATTCTTCTTTCCCTTTTCCAGTTTGGCGATACCATTCTCATAGAGCATGTCAATGTGAAAGGCTTCCCGGACATTTTTCGGGACTTTGACAACCGGCAGGCTCATCCGTTTCTGGTCCCTGAACCGGACGTCCGCATTAAATATGGCCATGGCCTTTCCTCCTTCCTTTCTTCCTTTTGGGCAGGTTCCTCTTCATGGTAAATACCCGCCCTATATTTTCCGGTTGTTCTGCCGCCTGATATGTCAGGCGCTCCGTCTGATGGACGAACCATATCTCTTTTAAAATTTTTACAGGAGATTTTCCCTGATATGTGAAAAAGCCAGCCGCACAAAACGGTACCATTACTGGAACTACAATATAAGTACACTGAACGATCGGAAGGCCCGTATAATGATACAAAGCAATCGCGGAACCAAACCCGGCCACCAGCCCAATACCTGCAGCAACGCACTGTTTGAGTGTAAATCCGGCAAATATTTCATTCTGAAACGTCGTATCAAAATCATCGTTTATGTCAATCTTCATCGTATCTTCTCCCTTCTTTTCCTAATCAAAACTCTATAATGCCAGGGCTTTTGCCAGCAGGCTGTTTACTCCTTTCACACTGGCCGTCATAAAGATCATCGTAAACAGGGCGTTCAATGCATCCCAAAATCCATCGACTGCTTCCCCCATCAGGCCGGAGCCTTCAAAAACGGAGATGCCGGCATTGATGATCTTAAATGATATCGCCATGGTCAGGGCGATCGCCACGATCTCAAATGCATTTAACAAAAAAGTTTTTAGCCAGGCATAAAATGTCCGTTCCGTCTCCCCGCCGCCGATGAGCGTCGGCAAAGCAAACGGAGCCAGCACAATCAGCAGATAAATCTTGATATAGCGGCTATAGACCGTCAGTAGGAGCAGAAAACTGCAAACGATCGCCACCAGTACAAAGAAGATACCGAAGAGCAGATAAAACAGTGTCGAACCGATATCCATCTCATCTACGATCAGATCTGCACTCTGTGTTGTGAATACTTCCCCCACCATAGCTGCCGCAATCGACAGGATCAGCCGCATCAGAAGGAACAGGTTCAGGAAAATGACATTGGCAACCACGATCTTGACAAAGGCTTCAATCGTCATTTCCAGGGTGATGTTATGGTGGAGGTCACTGACTGCCCGGCAAATGGCGATGAGAAAAAACAGGTTCAGCAGGGATACCCCAATGGATAGAGACCACGGATACAGCGTGCGTTCGACAAAGTTCCAGGCATCCGGCGAGAAATCCTGCGGCGGCGTTCCTAATAGCCCACCGATTAGTGCCATGGCTGCCTTCCAGATTGTGTTTGCCAGCCCAATAGAAAATCCACCAAAAAAGTTTGTCACCCAATCCGGCATAAGGCCGCACCTCCTTTTTAGTTGGCTCCAGTATTAATGAGCGGGATGATCTGCGGGGCGATACAGGCGATGAGGCCGCCGCCCACCCGTTTAAAAGCCGATGACTGCGCCATACCGTCCTGGGTGTTCATGCTGGCGGCCATCTCAAAGACACCCCATAATAAAAATAACTGTCCGATATTAGATACGATAGACGCCACCACATCATACAGGGAATTAAAACCCGTCGTGATGATATTCCCATTGGTCGCCTGTACATGGATAGAGATAAAAAATGCAGCCACACAAAGGGAGATCCCCATCCTGGCTGCTTCTCTTCCTACTTTTTTTATGTATCTCTTTATTTGTTCTTTCCGCATTTATCTGTCCCTCCTGCTAAAAAAACCAATGAGTAGTACAATGACCACAGATACAACGATCTGGATCAATACTGCCAGAAGCCCTGTCATCGGCTGCAAACCAGCCGGGAGGATATGTGGTAATACCACTGTCCGTGCTGCCACATTTGCTATGATCCCGATGATAAATGCAATAATGACTGCTATGATCTGTATAAAGCTATGTTTTCTCATGAATGGCCTTCACTCCTTTTTCATAGGAAGCCCACGTTTTTTTTGGACTTCCAGTTCTATGATGTATGTAAACAATTTTTTGCAATCCGGAGAACCATCCGACGCAAAAAGATATAGCGCCGTCTCATAATCCCGGTAACGGCTGTCCTTTAGGTAACTCCCCGCCGCACGGAACCGTTTCCGTGCCTTTTTCTGGCGGCATTTCCGGGACGCAAGCAGCAGCATTCCCTCAATCGTCCCTGCTGCCCGGTAAGCACTCTGCAGGCACTGCACGGTCTCCTGATGATACCGGACAGCCGGCAGGGGTCGTTTATATCCAGGCACTGCATCCCGCATCTGCTGTACCCAGAAAATAAACATGGTCAAAAACAGAGCAAATCCAAAAGACAAACCCAGGATGATAATAAGTTCCCGGCTCATTTCTCTTCCTTATTTTGATATCCAAAGTAAATGCGGGCTGCCTGATATACAGTATAAACAAGTTCGTCCGGGGACATAGAAAGCGAAAACTCCCCGGAACCAATGAACTCTTCTTCTGTCTCATCATAGGTAAATGTTAGCCCCGCCTTGTTCTCGTTATAGCGTTTTAACAATTTCTTTATGCTCCAGCCGCTCTTTTGTTTTTTCCGGATATCAAACCGGGGCGGTTCCCGGAAGGAAAACATGATCTGTAAATTATCAGCAGTAACAGCGACCAGCTCCCCCTCGCTGGAATGGAGGAGGCGGGTATCCGCGCCATTTTCCTCCAGATACTCCTGCAAAACTTCCGCCGTCAAAGGTTCTTCCACCGGCAGGACGTCCGCTTGTCCAGGCCCTTCCTCATCGGCGTCCCTGTCATCTTCTTCGATTTCTTCTGTATTTCGGGATGGCGTCACACCGTTTTTTTCTTCCCGGTCCCTTTTTTCCTGCCAGCCTTCTCTTTCCTGCGTTCCCGGCTGTGTACCTGCCATCAATTTTTTGAACAGTTCTCCCTTTTCTTCCTGTAGACGCCGGTTCTCTTCCATTAGACGTCTGTTTTCCTCCTCAAGGGCCTCTTTTTCCTCTGTCAGCTCCTTTGCCAGTGTATGGAGGGATTCCATATCCTGTTTCTGCTGTTCCGGCAGGATCTGGCTCAACTCTTCCAATTCCTGGTTGGTTTTCGTAAGGTATTCATTTTTTGCCTTTAACTGCCGGTTGTCTTCTTTGCCCTTTTCCAGTTCTTCCTTCTGTCTGCCCACCGTTCCCTGCAGGGCGGCGATCTGCACTTCACGGCCCTCGTTCTCCGCCTGCATCTCTATGATCGTCTGTTCTTTTTGCCGGAGGGCTGTCTCCATCGCGGCAATCTTTTCTTCCATCTGTTTTCTGGCAGCCTGCCCGGCTGTCTCCTGCAGAACAGAAAGGTACGGGCTGTCCGCCGGAAGTTTCGATAACTTCTCCTCATACTCCCCGGCCAGGCGCTGGCTCCGGAGCTTTTCGTTCCGGGCCTCTTCCCGGAGCAGGGAGACTTTCATCCACTGTTCCGTTTTTTCCTTCTCCAGCTCTGCCTGCGCTTCCTGCAAGGCAGCTTTCTCTTTTGCCAGGCTCTCCATCTTCTCCTGAAGCTCTGCTTCTTTTTCCCGGACATTTCCCTCCCGGGCAGTGACAACCGAAAGTCGGTCTTCCAGACCGGATACCGTCTCCAGCAGGGACGCTTCTTTCGCGTCCAGGATCTCTTTCCTTTTCTGGTACGCTTGTTCCATCCGGGTATACTCTGCGTCCCGGTCGGCAAAGATCTGCCGCATCTGCTCCAGCATATCCGGCATAGTGGCTGCCTGGGGCCGTCCCCCGCCGGCGGCCTGCCCTTCCTGATACATCTTCATCTCATCCATCCATCAAACCTCCTATCTTTATCCAAAAACACACCGCCGAAGGAACAGGAGCAGGAACAAAAAGACCGAGACCAAAAACAGAACCGCATATCCCACAAATACTGTCCAGTCGCCAGTCTGCGGCGGCGTAGTGCGCACCGTCTCTTTTTTATCCGGCATGGTTTCTTTTTCCTGCCGTCTGTTTGTCTCCTTTTCCCCACGGGTGTTTTCTCCTGTTTTTTCTTCCGGGCGTTGTACTATTTCCGGGCTGTCTGCCGCCGTCACGGTGCAGGTAGTCTCTATCTCATGGGTCTCCCCCTGTACGTCAGTATAGCGGTAAATGATGGGATATTCCCCGGCTGTCCCGGTATCAACGGCACCGGTGTCGATCTCCACCCGTTCCACCGCGTCATTGACGCCCAGCCCTTCCTTTAAGTCGGGCAACGTCTCTCCCACGCCGATGACGACATCCCTGGTCCCCACCAGGCGGGCTGCTTCCTGCCTTACAGCCGGCTGTGGCTCCAGATGGAAAAAATAGCCGGCAATGCCAGCTCCGCAGAGCAGACATAAAAAAAGGAACAGGGCGCCGGGCAATACTTTTCTTATCTTCATATTTCAATATCAGCCCGTACTGAAATTCAGTACGGGCTGGCTCCTTTCCGGTTTTTGGGTACAAAAAAAGCAGGCCCTTACTTTCCTGCTGTATTGTCCCTTATTTATTTCATTTTTTTCCGTCTTCTCCGGAGGAGGAAGATGCCGGTCCCGCCAAAGGCGGCTGCCGCCAGCGCAAACCATCCGGCATAGCTTGTAACGCCGGTCTTTGCCCCTTTCGGGCCACTCGTTCCTTCATCATTGTCTTTAGACGAAGCTCCGTCTGGATGAAATGTTTTTTCCACTACCTTTTCCAGTGTGGACTTTGGAACCTTCACAGTGACAGTCGCTTCTTTTTCCGGTGTCTGGTCGGTGATGACAGTCGCCGTGTTATGGATCTTCTGGCCGGTCAGGTCTTCACTGGTAATGGTTGCGGTAAATGTAATTTCCGACTGTCCGGACAGAGTTGAGTAAACCACCTTGAATCCTCCGTCCGTGCGTACCATGTGGATTGTATCCGCGTCCATTTCCACTTCATCTTTTTCCGGTACGGCTGCGCCGTCTACCTGGATGGATGCGTAATCAATATCCACACCGTCTGTCAGGTCTTTATCTTCCACGATGGCGTTCGTTGCTGTGGCCCCTTCGGTATTCTGGCTCACCAGGATCGTGTACTGGATGGTCTCACCCACAGAATATACGGTGGCGTCGGCTTTCTTTTCGATGGACACATCCGGAGTTCCCACGCCAACTTCATGTTCGGTCACGACCCAGTTATCCAGTGGATGCAGGGTCATGTTGGTATCGTGGAATTTATCACTGTTCCAGATTTCTTCCGGTACTGTGCCGTCCACCCCGACTTCATCCTCTGTCGGTTCATAAACCTGTGCCACGTTTTTGATAACCTCATCCTTATCCACATCTTCATTGACAGTCACGGAGAAGGAAACGTTCTGTTCTTCCCCGGCAGCGATGGACGGGATCACGAAGCGGACATATGGCTGTTCATCAATCGTAAACAGTTCTCCGCCACTTCCTTCCACGTAAGTAGTATTTTCCGGGATGGCGTCACGGACAAGGACATTCGTCTTCTCTTTATCAGAGGTATTTTTTACAGTGATCGTATACTGGATCGTCTCTCCGGCTTCTACGACGGTGCCGCTCACCGGATCGGCTTCTTTTTTCGCTTCAAGGCCATCCCCTACAGGTGTCAGCGGGACTTCATGGTCCGTTTCTGCATAGGCGTTATCAGCCTTCGCTTTTGCCGTGTTTGGCACCGTGCCGCCCATCAGACTTTCCGATACAAATACGACATCGTAAGTGACTTTAATAACGTCTCTGTCTGTAAGGTCCATGCCGGTATCGATTAAATAGCCTTTGGCGTCTGCGGTCACGGATACCGGCGTGATCTCCGTATCGTTAAAATATACTTTGATGGTATCCGGCTGCATTTCTGCGCCATCTACCTGCAGGTCATCTTTGACTACTACCTGTTTCGCCGTAAGGTCTTCTTTGGTCTGGGTAACAGTGACCGTATAGTGCCCGGTCTCTCCTACCTGATAGACGTCTTTATCTGACGTTTTTTCAATGGCCAATGCCGGGGATACCACATCGACTTCATGGTCAGTGATGACCCAGTCGTCCAGCGGATGGGTGATGGTGTTGGTGTCCTCAAACTTGTCGCTGTTCCAGATTTCTTCCGGAATCGTTCCATCTTCCCCGATTTCTTCTGCCACCGGTTCATAGACCTGTGCAGTATTGCGGATGACATCATCTTCCGTCGCTTCTTCATTGACGGTCACAGAGAAAGAAACCTGCTGCGCTTCGCCTGCCGCAATAGATGGGATCACAAAGCGGACATATGGCTGTTCGTTGATCGTGAACAGTTCCCCGCCACTTCCCTCTGCATAGGTCGTCAGTTCCGGGATCGCGTCACGGATGAGGACGTTCGTCTTCTCCTGATCGGAAATGTTCTTAACAGTGATCGTATACTGGATGGTATCACCAGCCTTCACCACCGTGCCGCCTGCCGGGTCCGCCTCTTTTTTGGCTTCCAGGCCATCTCCCACTGGAGTGAGCGGTACTTCCCGGTCGGTTTCTGTTTCCGTATTTTCGGCCTTTGCCTTTGCTGTGTTCGGCACGGTCTGTCCGTTCAGACGGCCAGACTCAAAATAGACATCATAGGTGACTTTCAGGCTGTCTTTATCGGTCAGGTCTTTTCCAGTTTCAATGGTATAGCCGTTCACATCGGATGTGATTTTTGCCGGCGTGATCTCCACATCATTGAAATACAGCTTAATGGTGTCCACTTGGATCTTTGCGCCTTCCACCTGCAGGGCATCTTTGATCACGACCTGCTTTGCAGTCATGTCTTCTGTTGTCTGGGTAACGGTAACGGTATAATGCCCAGTGTCCCCTACCTGATAGACTTCTTTATCTGACGTTTTTTCAATCGCCAGTTTCGGCACCTTTTTCTCCGGGATAAACGGTACACTGTCATACTTCCATTCCGGGTTATTGCTGCAACTTACACCGGCGGTATTCATCAATTCCACATCCCCGGCTTCCGGAAGCACCTTTGCCCGATAGGTTACTACGAGGGTATCATCTTCGGTCAGAGTAATGCCGGTATCAATGTCAAATCCATCCATCGTCTCATTGTAGGTGATCTGTACCTGATCGGTGACATCCTCGTTATTCAGCTTCACAGACATGGAATTCTCATAGATCGTGACCATTCCGGTCTTATCCAGAGAATCCGTGATCTGTATGTCTTCTGCCGTAGTATTCTGGTTTGGATTCGTAAAGGTCAGCGTGAATGTCACGTCTTTGCCTACTATCGGAGACGCGTTGTCGATCTCTTTTTCTACCTTCGGGTTCGGGCCATCCGGGATGACCGTCTCATCTGTTGTGACCTTTAAAGCTTCATCGGATACGGCGGTCGCGGTATTCAGGATTTCTTTGCCTGCCAGGTCTTTATCTGTAATTTTCATATCATATTTGATTGTCATCTTAGTTTCACTGGTGACTCCAACGTATGGCGGATTCCAGCTTCCCTGTTCCTCCGGATTCTTACCATTTGCCAGGTCATAGAGGTCATAATTGCCGTCCACAACTAAATGTTTGTCGGAACGCAGGATAAATTCATCGACTTTGGCTGTCTTCGTGTAATCATCTTCCCCGGCCAGGTCCGTACCTTCCCGCAGCTCATAGCCGTTGGTATCATATAGGGCGATCGTGCTGGTCAAAAATTCCACGCCTTCGGTTTCCAACTTATCGGTAAAGACAAGGTTCCGGGCGATGGTTCCCTTATGGGTGTTGATCACGTCGATGGTATAGGAGACATTCTCCCCAATTTCATACTCATCAGAATCGGCTTCCTTCACGATCTGCAGACGAGGGGAATTGATGTAAACAGTGGTATCATCTTTTACCACTTTATAGCTGCCGTCTTCCTCTTTCTCCACGTTTGCCGCGGTCGCCTTTGCTGTATTGGTGATCTCTGTACCATTAACGTCCACTTCGTCATTCTCCAGGGCGTTGGCGTCATATTTGATGGTCAGAGACGCGCCTTTTTCCAGGTAGGTATCTTTGACGATAAAACCGTTCCCGGACTGCTCAATGGTGATGACCGGGATACGTTCCTCCGTTTCATCATAAAGCTCCGGATTCAATTTATTTGTCTCGTCTTCGGTGCCGGCAATCTTATACTGTATCGTCTTGCCGTTTCCACCGGACGCTTTCTCAAAGGTAATGGTTGTCCCATCCGCAGCAGTCTCTGTGATGACGATATCCTCATAATTTAATACCAGGCCATCCGGCAGGGTCAGGTCATCAATGACCACATCCTTTGCCACGGTGCCATCAGCGCCAGCACTTGTGACGACGACCTGATACTGGACTTTCTCGTAGCCCGTCTCTTCCTCGTAGACACGAAATTCATTGTCTGCACGATTATCATTCTTCTCCGCTTTATACGGATTGATATAGGATTTATCGATGGTAAGCTTCGCAGTATTGATGTAATACTCCGCCTCATCCTGTACCTTTGGAGCGTTATCAGCGGTCACGGTCACGATGTTCTGGGCTTCCTTGCCGTTGCCCTTTTCATTGGCTGTGGCTGTATAGGTGATGGTCGCTGTAGCTCCTGCCGGGAAATGGTTGATGGTATACTTCCAGCCATTATCCCCGCTCTTTTCCTTGTCGGCGGTGACATTCCGGGTTTCTGTCTCATTGCGGTACTCTGGGTTTAAGGCATTGGTCGGGTCTTTTGTCCCTGCCACCGGCACAACAACGGTTTCCGGCAGGCCGGAAATTTCCACGGAATCATAGTCTAAAGTCATGCCCTCTGGCACATCATCCGCGATGACAACGTTATTAGCCGTACCTGTACTTGTGTTAGCTATTTTTACCGTGAAGGTGGCAGTATCGCCAATCTCATACTCATACTGATCGACCGTCTTATCTACCGTCAGGACCGCGCTGTTGATATAAGTCTCTGCGTCATCATCAGCATGACCGGATGGATTTTTAATGTTCCAACAGGTTGAACTGGCCGTATTATACAGCTCTTTCGTGTTTCCGGATTCCAGTGCCTTGCAGGTCACTTTTACGGTCAGTGTCTGGTTGGCTCCCAGGTTTACCCCTGTAACACGGACGTTCTGGCCATCCACAGAGCCAGAGCCGGCACTCGGCGTCACGCCAGTCACCTGCAGATCTGACGGGATGGCGTCGGTCATGACCACATCGTAAGCGGTGGAATTGGCCGTTACATTTTTTACGGAAATCGTATATGTAACCGTATCGCCCACCTTATACTCATAGGCATCCGCCACCTTATCCAGGGTCAGCTCTGCCAGCGGGACGCGGACCGTAACGGTATTGGAATCCGTACTCACAGCATCCTCTCCATCGTTGGTCGTCAGCGTACACTTATTATTGATGACAGCGTAATTCCTTGCCGCGTCATAATATGGCGCAAGATTCGCTCCATCTTTGATCTTTGTGGCTACATTGATAGAAAATGTCCCGGTCGGGTTTGTCGCCAGATACGAGGATTTCGCGCTCACCGTCACCGTCTGGCCATTGATACTGTAATCAAAGTTTCCGGATACATCCGCGCCGTCTTTGGTGATCGCCGTAATGGCAGTCGGCTGCAAAACGCTATCCAGAGTATCGGTCACAGTAAACTGTGTTCCGCCTGTGGAACCGGCGTCAATGACAGCATTTAGCGTATAGGTGAAGCTTTCCTTCGCATTGGACAGGACAGCATCCGTTGTCCCGTTGACTTGTTTGGATACACTGCCGGAAAAGAACGGGTCGTCTTCCACATCCAGGTCTAAATTTCCGTCAAAGGAGAAGAAAGCGCCATTAACCTGAGTACCAATATCGTTTACGCCGCCGGAGTAATACCTCACTTTAAAAGTATGGTTTGCACTTCCAGAAGGAGTAAAACCCAGCGTAAAAGTATAGCGTGCGGCTGTCTTTTTATTATCTTCATTGGTAGCCTGGATCCAGTCGTCCCGCACATCTCTTGCCCCGTTGTACCATACGGTATTCCCCTGCGTAGCGCCAATCTCCTTACACTTAGCTTCTCCCATCCAGGACAGCTTATTCCGTTTATATGCCCAATCTACCCGGCCCACGGATAAGACTTCCACTGCCTGATGGCAGTCGATGTCTACAAAACGCAGGTGCATCTTTCCCGCATCGCCGCTCACCAGATTTTTTGTCCCGTGTTCATATACATAAATGGAACAGTCAATGCTCTTATAACCACGGAACCGGACAGCGCCAAGCTGGCCGTCAAACAGGGCGATATCGCGCCCCTGGGCGTTGCTGACAGGGCCTTTAGCATTGTCAAAGACTACACGGACATCATAAGTTTCTTGACTTTCTGCGCCATCTTTTTGCAAATGAATATTATTATACTGGATCCAATAAGAAGTATCTGGTTCCAAGCTGTGAATATACGCATTCCCTAAATGCTCCTCCCCGATGGCTCCAGTCGCTCCCTGATCGCCCGGTTGCCAGATCCAATCATCCTTCGTCGCTTTTTTCATCTTATCCTGGATTTCCACTTTATAATCCGAAGTATCAGCTTCCAGATCAAACTTACCATAGCCTTTTACCGTTGCTGCTTTTAAAGTTTTTACATTCACGCTTTCTACCGTATCCGCCGCATTTACCTTTATGGACGACACAGAAGATGCTATCGTAGAAAACAATAAAACAAACGCAGTAAAAAAAGACATCATCTGTCTCAACTTTGTTTTTACTTTACTACTCATCTTTACTCTCCCTTCTATCATGTATAGATTATTTCTCTTCCCACAAACCACGGTGGCGCTCTCTCCCTTTTGATATGACCACTTCCTTTCCTGTAGAGTAAAAAAGGAAGGCTTCAAAAGCAATTTTCACTTTACAGCTTTCAAAGTCTCCCTTTTTCATAAAGAAATCCCAAAGTTCAAACCCTGGGATTCCTAAAACTTATGCCAATATTTAATTTTTGATCTGATTATTGGTATTCCCACACTTGTTTTGCAAGATCATAGACTGGATATACTCTTTCTCCATTGATAGTATATGTTGGACTTATTTGTTCTATTTCACTAATACGCCACATACCATTACAATGATATAAAACCGTCATAGTTGTATGTGCAGGTACAATAACATCTTTATTATCTATTGTTTTCCAATCGTGCCAACTATTAAAATAAAGAGAAAACTCATTATCCATTGTAATTGTAGTATCTGAATTGTTAATTACAGCAACATTTACATAGTTAAATGCATCTGGATCATTTTCATTCACAGTATAATGAAATCCTGGTTCTGGCTCAGCAATCCATTCTTTATTTAAACCATAGCTAAATGAGAATGATACTTCGCCAGCATTGATAACTTCAACTTTCCAGGCATCTGTTTCTCTCCATTCCCCCGACCGGTCTAAATATTTAACAGAGATTTTAGATGTACCTACCTTTTTAGCTGTAGCTATACCATATTTGTCAACTGACACCACATCTGGATTAGAACTCACCCATTTATAACCTTTTATCTTCGCTTCATTGGATGGGGTCTTAATCGGGCGGCCAGCCCAGTAAACATATCGGAACAAATCTTCTGATTTATTTAATGCCAGTTTATCGGGGCCATTAAATACGCGGTACTGTTTAGCAGATGGCAATTCTTTTTCCACAGCTTTACTGATCTTATTGTTACCCTTATTTTTTCCATTAGATTTTTTCTTAGTATCGGCTTTTTTCACAACGACCTTACATTTCAGCTTCTTTTTACCGACTTTGGCAATAATCGTAGTTTTGCCTTTTTTCTTTGCCTTTACTACACCTTTTTTATTGACGGTGGCAACTGCTTTTTTCTTACTTGACCATTTGACTTTTTTCTTTTTGACATTCTTCACTTTCAGTTTCTTTTTCTGTCCGACTTTCAGAGTGATCTTTTTACTGGACAGCTTCGGAGCCGCTTTTGCGCTGGCCGGAACCGCGCCGATCAGGAAAACAACCGCAAACAGTATACAGGATTTTAATATCGTTGGTTTCCATCTTTTCATAATAATAACTTTCCTCCCACATATGAAGTTAAAATACACATTTTTTTTACTAACAGAACAGATTTTCTCTCCCCTATATTTCCGTAATTGTACTATACCATCTTTATCTTCAATCTTCTACCTCCGGTTACCTTCAATGATATTCTTTATTTTCTATTTTAGTTCTTGATCAAAGAGGATACATTTTAAACTTTAATATATTTTATCTTTTACTATTTACATCTGACAATCTGTATTTTTATTTTTTTCCTGCATATAATGTGATGAGCTAAACTCTAAGCTTGACTTTTTAAGTCAGCTTTGTTATAGTTAGCTTAGTGATCGTTCTGTGGAAACTTGCGAAGCCCACAGGCGGGGGAGAGCTTTCGAGTCTCTCCCTCTTTTCATTATCGGAGATTTAATTTCATGGCAATTTCAAAAAAATTTTTAACTTTTTCTCAGCAAATTGAATATTTAAAAACTGAAAAAGGTATAATCATATCCGATGAGGAATACGCAAAAGATATTATACAACATATTGGTTATTTCCCTTTAATGGGTGGTTATAAGGAGTTATTCCGGATTCCTTTTTCAAAAAAATACAAACCAGGGACCTCTTTCGACGAAATTGTAGCTCTTTATCAATTTGATGCCAATCTTAGAGAATTGTTCTTGAAATATTTACTTCAGATTGAACGCCATATTGGAAATTTAATTGCTTATTATTTCATTGATGCTTACGGGATTTCCCAAATTGAATATTTAGATCCAAATAATTATAATTACACAAATCAGAATAGAAAAATTATTCATGGATTAATGCGTAAACTTCATAGAGCAGTTACTACGTCCGATTATTCCTATGTAAATTATTATCGGTCACAATATGGAAATCTTCCCCTCTGGATTACAATCAATATACTAACTTTTGGAAGTATTTCAAAGATGTACAAGGTCCTTCCTCAGCCTTTACGTTCCAAAATATGTCGCCATTTTCCAGCAGTACATCAAAAACAGTTGGAACGATTTTTATCTGTTCTCACCAAATATCGAAATGTCTGCGCCCATAATGATCGCTTATTTACTTATCGAACTGTTGATCAAATTTTAGATACACCACTCCATGCTAAAATGGCTCTTCCAAAACGGGGAAATCAGTACATGTATGGAAAGCAGGATTTATTTGCCGTAGTCATTGCATTTCGTTATCTACTGCCAAATAAAAACTTTATAACCTTTCAGACAAAATTAGCGGCAGAATTATTGAAAATAAATAGTCAATTAATACATATTACTGAAGATGAACTAATGAGTCACATGGGATTTCCTGAAAACTGGAAAGATATTACTCGTTACCACATAACAACTTAAACCAAGGAAGATGCTCCATAACAAAGTTGCATCTTCCTTTTTATTATCACTTTTCTCTTTTTCTATCATTTATTTCACTGCTTTTCTCCATTTTACTTATAATTTCTCTAATATACTATTATGGATTTCCCCTTTCATTTATTTCGTTATAAAGAAATATTTCTTTATAACGAAACATCAAATTTAAAGCAATGCATATAATCAACCTATATTCCATATAACAAAGGGAAGGGATTATAATGCAGAAAATCAGACCAGATATGGATATTGGTCACAATATCAACCGGCTTCGTCAGCGTGCCGGCTTGACGCAGGACCAGACAGTCGCCCGCTTGCAGCTTATGGGAATCAAAATATCGAAAAGCAGCTATGCAAAAATCGAAACTAACCGCATGAATATTAAAGTAAGCGAGCTTATCGCATTATGCAAAATTTTTTGTGCAGATATCTCAGAATTTTTTCAAGGATTGAGCTAAGAAACATTGTGTAATTCGGTTTTCCTCTTTGTGATAGCTTCTGATAACTCATCCAGGATACTTTCATCAACATCTTCCTGCAAAATAGAAGCAAGCAGCTCTTTCAATAATTCACCAGAGTCGCTTTTTTCCTGTTTTACTTGCAGCAAACTCCACTGCTCTCTCGTCATAGCAGGTTCGAAAGTGCGTGCATAATTTTTTGTCGTCTTTTTGAAACCAGCCATTTTAATCATTTCTTTATCCAACAGAGACTTAATCATGATGTGAATATAACTGGGTTTCCAGGTCCGGTCCACACACATTTTCACCATTTCTGATGAAGTAAGGGGTTCTCCCACATCCCATAATAAATCGAGTACCTCTCTCTCACTATCGGTTATTTTTTTCAAAATCTTCTCCTCCTTCTTTTTTCATACTATGTACGAACATTTGCACATAGTATTATACACAGATATTTCTTTATATTCAATATTTTTTATACTGAAAAACAACTGTTATCCTACTCTTCATTCTATGTACGGATATTCACACATACCGGTTTTTCGTACATATACATATAATTAAAATAGGTATCATTATATGAGGTGTAAGTGTAGGGATGATTAGTTACGAGCCATTATTCGAAACAATGAAACAGAAACATATCAGTTCTTACGAACTTGAAAAACGGGGATTTTCGCGTTCCTCTTATTATGCCCTAAAGTATGGAAAAAGCGTCACTGTCAATACCATTAACCAGCTTTGTACTATTTTAGATTGTGATGTATTCGATATCATGAAATATATCAAAGAAGAATCCTAAATCTCATACCTGATTTTCCTCCTCTTTTTTAGAATCCGTATTCTCACGATCTGCAAAATCAATGATCTGACAATCTGCCACAACCAGTTCTGTAAAATAGGATTTTGTTCCATCGTTTTTCTGATAGTTTCCCGTCTGAAGCCGTCCAACCACCACCAGACGCCCTCCTTTTTTGGCATAGGAAACTAAGTATCTTGCCCGGCCGCCATAAGCAATGCAATTAAAAAAATCGGTTTCTTGTCCTTTTGTATATTCCCGATCCACTGCAATTCGGAACTTGCACCAATATGTCGTACTGTCATCCTTCTCCTTTTTCTGTAATTCTGGTTCATGAACAAGCCTTCCCAACAAAACAGATAGATTCATCGTTATAATCACCTTTCTTTCCACACAATTTAATCCATATCTTCTGTAATTTCCTGAATCACACTATGTACGGTATACCTGGAATCTTCATTTTTCCCCGTAGAACAAGTAGACAATGTGAGCACTCTATTTTCCTTCACAGGCACCATTTCCATATCATAGTAGTTTTCTTCTATAGTCATTGTCAGCCAAGTCATCCATTCTTCTTCTGTTTGAAAATCTGTCTGATATGTCTCGCTGGCATCTTCACAATCATATGTACTGTAAATCCGGGCATGGATTGTCCTTCCCTGCTCACAAATATATACATCCGGATGTTGCAATCCAAAGTCCTGCGATTCGTAATCATGGAGAGAGCCAAACATAGACCTGCTGGCCATATTATGTCCATAAATAACAACATGGCGATCGGTAAAACGCACACCCGGCTGGATAAAGATCGAACCTGGATAGCTGTACTCTCCTTTGTAATTTTTATGCAGATATTCATTCCAGGTCGAACATTGTAAAATTGGATAATCAATCTGTGTACCCGGTACGGTAATCCAGGCGACAATATCAGGATTTATTTCTTTCATTTTTTCCCAGTTTAATCCATCCATTGTTGATCTTTCCTCCCATGTTTTATTGTGCTTCTTTTCCTTCACCTCCTCCCGCAGCTGCCAAATCTCTATATCACTTTTCACAAATGGATATGCATCCTTCACGGCCAGTACTGCAAATGCTGCCATGGCAGTAAAAAGCCCCAAGATCAATACATAGTACAAGAATCTTCTTATGATTTTTTTATTCAATCTGATAGTCCTCCTTTATTTTTTTCTGATTATTTTCTGCAGAGAGTGTCTTAAAAGATATTCGTTGGAATATTCACTGTCATACATCTTCTTAATATTATTTAATCCTCTGTTTACAAGACGCAAAAACGTCGATTTCGATTCCTGCGATTCTGCTTCTACCTTTTTCCAAGGCTGCTTATGCACATAAATTTCTGTGATGACTCGATATTGTTTCTCCGGCAAAAGACGGTAACAGATCCACAATCTATGTAACATCTCTTCCTTATCTAAAAGGATATCAATCTCATAGGATATTTCCTTATACCATTTTCGCAGCTGTCTTTGGTGTCGTAGAACAATATCAGACAAATCCTGTTCCACACCTTTTTTTATTCCAGGCATATCACTGATATTATTTTTTCTCATTGAGATTGTCTCAATCAGATCATCAGTATCATATAAATCCTGATACAAATCTATGATCTGCTGCCTGGTCTGTTCCCGAATCGTACTATAATCCATTAAAATTTCTTTAATATCTTTCACATCCATCTCATACATTTTTTCTTACCATTCATTCCGCTCTCGACAACAATAAATCCATTCTTGACATCTTTGCTTCATCATTTTTATTTTCCCTATACTTTACTTTGCGACATAATGTCGTAAAGTCTTCCATCAGAAAAAGCAGCCCGGTTTCCCCGCCAAGCTGCTTTTCCTGTTTTCATTATTTTATTATGGTACTTCTATTTCAATAAACACTCCTTTTTATACCTCTCCATACAGATCATGGTTGACTTCCGCCTGATAATAATGATTCATCGTCATCGTAGCATTATAGAGTGTCGTTAAAAGATAAGCACGGATATTACTGATCTTGGTTGTATTTTTACGTAAACAAGCTAATACATAGTCTATGTGCGCAAACCGAAGTTTCATGAATCGGTTTTTTACAATTTCCGCCGGTTTGTCTTCCCCGGCAATCCGCACAATGCTCCCATCTGGAAGCATCATAATCTCTACTATCAATTCTACCAGTTCATTAACGTCCTCCCGGTCCTGTGAACTTCTGCTTGCAAAGCTGTCATACCCTATATTCCCCCTGATTTGTGCTCGACATAATTCCATCTCATCCATCCTTTTTTTACTAAACTGAAAGTCCCCCTTTCTTTTCAAAGATTGATAAGATACGATAGAATGATTATTATCATCAGTATTGTTATTATCAGTATTATTACCGTTTGATTTCTGCACTTTCGGAAGTTCTTTTTTCTTATCTCCTAAAGTTTGATTTTCATACTCTCTGAAGTTTAATTCTGGAACTTCTGGAAATTCACTTTTCATCTCTTTTGAAGTCTGTTCGCCAAACTTTTGAAAATACGGACTTGAGTCTTCCTGAAATTCATTTTTCATACTTCCTGAGGTTGTTTCTCCATACTTATAGAAATCTGATTCTGTAACTTCTGAATATGTATCTTCCAAACTTCCTGAAATATGATTTTTATACTTCTGGCAGTTTAGCTGCGATACTGATACTTCTTGAATTTCCTTTTCCATACTTTCAGAAGTATGATTCTCATACTCCTGAATAGCCTTGGTATCTCCTTGTTCCGTACGTCCGTCCACTTGCACCTGACATTCTTCTATCAAAAAGTTTTTTACATAAATCATGTTTGGTCTGCCTAGCCCTAATCGCTTTTTCTCAATCAAACCTATTCCTTTTTCTTTATCCAGTTCTGCAATCGTTTTGATGGCCTTCTGTCGGCTGCATCCCAAAAGTTCCATAACTTCTTCTACAGTAAAGATAATATAAACTCTGTTTTTTTCATCGAACCACTTATTTTTTATGCTGAGTCCCATACGGTCCAGCATAAGACCATATAAAATTTTGGCTTCACAAGAAAGGGGCTTAAAGCATTCTGCGGTAAACATCACTTTAGGAACCCGGTAAAAACTATACTGTTCTGCTTCCATTCCATAATAATAATCAAATTGTAGTTTCTGCATGTTCCTCCCCCTCCTTTCCTTTTTTCCATTCATCCAAGAGTGTGTAGATAACTTCTTCCATCTGCTCTCTAGTGTAGGCTGCCGGGAAATAGTTTCTAATTTTGTTTGCAGAAAGTGTTATGTTTTTACCTGTTTTTTCTTTTTTTACCAGAATTTTATAAATACTTTCCTGGCAAAGGCCTCCACTTTCACTCCGTTCTTTTATCTGGCTTGCCTGCGCCGGAGACGGGTATATGCCTGTATTTTCAGACGCTTTCCATACCCATTCCTGTTCTGATTTTTTCAGATAAGACAACTTTTCTCCTGCAGTCATTCCCATTTTCCCAGCATCTACCTGATTCAGAAGCCCATCTATCAGACTGGCCAGACGGATATATCTTTGTACTGTCCTTCCACTGTCACCGGCTTTTTCTCCAACCTCATCCGCTGTATGTTTTTCTCCCTTGCTTCCCTGATGCTTCATAGCCTCATATTTCATTTTATACGCCTTCGCCTTTTCGCTGGGACGGAGATTCTCTCGCTGGATATTGTAGGCTAAGACTACAGCGCCTTTTCATGTCTCCATGATAGGTTTC
>ERZ1643247.514-NODE-514-length-46717-cov-103.143629_pt1 | contig 46717 bp, 51 predicted proteins | sample MGYA00579264_ERZ1643247 | MGnify/ENA primary metagenome ERZ1643247 (study PRJEB29033, sample SAMEA4952262) | chicken gut metagenome | biome: Broiler Chicken; feature: Gastrointestinal Tract; material: Caecum | place: Ireland | collected 2018 | study: Broiler... | reverse complement strand
CAGCCGGAACAGACTTCCCATGTTAGTGGTCTTTACCCCGATCAGCTCATGGGAAAGGGCGTATTCCTGGAAAATATCGTCAAAAATTTCTGTATAGTCCAGATCCTCGGAAATAGTTATGGCAAAGGTCTTATAGACCGCCCCATTCTTCTTAGCTCCGAAATCCAGACGGTTATAGAGCATAAATATCAGGCTTAAGACCAGGGTAAAAAGCACTGCAAATCCCAGATAGCCCATTCCTGTGATCAGTCCCGCTCCCATGGCAAGAAATAAGGTACAGATTTCTCTGGCCGTGCCGGGAACAGACCGGAAACGTACCAGGCTGAAAGCTCCCGCGACTGCCACTCCGGTCCCCACATTGCCGTTAACCATCATGATCACCACACACACCACTGCTGGCAGCAGTGCCAAGGTCACCACAAAACTTTTGGTATACCGGGTGCGGTACATATAGGCAAAGGCCATGACAAGGCCCAGGAGCAACGCCATTGCCAGGCACAGCGGGATGCCCCCTGAACACTTGATCTCCATCAGGGCCCTTTCTTTCGGAAGGATAGGCGTGCCGTAGACTTCCGACTCCAGGGACAGATCTTCCTGCCGGCACAGGATCTTTTCGTCAAAGGTCACCCGGAAATCTGAATGATCTTCAGAATAGTAAGCTTCCCTTTCATAGGAGAGAAATACCGCCGGATGAAGATCCTGATAATACTGAAAGAAATAATCGATTTCTTCAGATATCTGACTTTCCTGGCTGCAATGACGTTCTCCCGATACCCATTCCATGGCTTCTTTTTCCGGAAGGGCTATCCTTCGCTTATATACGATCTTCTTGTACTTTTTCTTCAGTTCCACGAAGACTGTGCTATAAGGCATGGCCTGGCTGTAGCTCCGGATCCGCAGCTTTTCTTTATAAGCAGGCTTTTCTATAGAGTGGCGGACCAGCCGGTATGTATCTGTATCAAAATACAGGTTCCGGATCGTGGTCCGCCCATACTGGTCCAGGGACATATAGGGTTCCATGGCCTGAAGCATTTTTTCTTTCTGCTGCGGATCCAGCAGATATTTCATTTCATATCTTTTAAAACCTTTTGGATTGGCATAAATAATTCCCCCTGTACTTTTGGTGTTTCTATTGTACAGAGGGAAGATTGAAGTTTTATTGAAGACACAGATTTTTCATATTTTAGCTTTTCGGGATATTACTTCTGCAAAGGCAGCTTCACGAGAAAGATCACCATTCCATCCCTGCACTGGACCTGGATAGAGCCTTTATGCGTCTGGGCGATGGCTTTGGCAATGGCAAGCCCCAGGCCGTAATGACCATCTTCTGCGGCTCTTGCCTGATCACTGTGATAGAACCGTTCAAAAAGATGCTTTCTCTGCTCCTCGGGTATTTCCCTGCCTTCATTTGCCACAGACAGGACCGCGTTGTTTTTTGCCTTTTTCAGTTCCAGATAGATCTCTTTTCCCTGGCTTCCATGGCGGATTCCGTTATCAATAAGGATAGAGGTCAGCTGTTTCAGCTGCACGCTGTTTCCGTTGACCCAGATTTCTTCTTCAATGCTGCTGTTTAAAGCCAGACCTTTTTCGTACGCCACCGGTTCAAAAGGCAGAGCTTCTCCCCAGACCAGCCGGCTGAGATCCACCGGCTCCATCTGGGGTCTGGCATTTTCTGCTCTTGCCAGATCCAGAAGCTGGGTGATCAGGGCCGACATCCGCTGATTTTCTCCCATCTCTCTTGTAAGAAGCTCCAGATTGGCATTGATCACCGCCGCCGGAATTTTCAGTTCGTGGCCTGCATCGGAGACAAACTGCTTCTGCCGCTCATAATTTTCTTCCAGCGGGGCCAGGATCTTCCCTGCCAGATAATTGGCCAGTAAAAAGATCAGCATCAGGGCAATGCCTCCAAAGATCAGCGTATAGGTCATCAGGGTTCCTGCGCTTTCCAGCATCAGCGTGTTGTCCAGAAAAGCCACCAGGATATACCCTCCCTTGTCCTTCTTTTCATACAGGAGACTTCCTTTCTTACCTTCTCCTTTTTTCTCTTCCAGGATCTCTTCTGCCAGCTTGGTAAGGTCTTCTTCACTGTAAGCGGATACCTCCCCATTATCCACTGCCAGTACGGGCGATCTGCTCTCTGGTAAGGATCTGTCCTTGATTTGAGATCAGGTATTCCAGGATACGCAGTTCTTTCTCACTGAGACTCACATTGTTCTCTCCTGAAGACAGGGAAGAAGCTCCCGGATTCAGAAAAATATCCCCGAAGTTCAGAGTCCCGTCCGGGGAATGGATATTTCTTCGGCCCAGCGTCCGGATCCCTTTCTTTCTGACCTCTTTGGTGATGTCAAAACCGTTTTTCCCCGGAAGCATCACATCCAGGATCACCACGTCATAAACCCCGGTTTCTATAGCATACTGGCCATTAACCCCATCCCCACAGTGGTCCGCCTCATAGTTTTCCTGCCGCAGTATCTCGCACAGAGCCTGGGCCATCCTCTCTTCATCTTCTACAAGTAATATCCTCATCTCGCACCTCTCTGAACTCAGAAGAATATGGTTATTCTTTAAATTGCACCTGAGATATCCACAGATTGTTGCATACTACGCACTCCCACAATTCTCCCCATCATGGGATATACATCCCATTTTATATTATACTAAATAGCTTGAAACAACATTGAATATTTCAGGAAACAGGGAGCTGCAGCACTAAACAAATATCAGGAATATATATACATTTTATGCGAATTTGTCGAGCAGATTTTGAGACCACAGGCTCAAAGCCGTGCAGACTGAGCAATAAAATGTATATATATTCTTGATTTTGAAGAATGCTGCAGCTCCCTGTTTGCAAGTGGTGTTAGGGAACCACTACGATATTCTCATATTTCTTGAAGCTTTCGTCCGGAAGCCGGTCAGTAAGGATGATCCCATCCTCAAACTCTCCGAAGGTTACCGGGCTTGTATGATAAAATTTGCTGCTGTCACAGAGGATATAGGCCTGCTGGGTGTGAGAAAGGGCACATTCTTTGACCATGGCCTCGTTAATATCCGGGGTGGAAAAGCCTGCCGAAGGGCTGGCTCCGTTCGTACCCCAGAAGCCTTTGGTGAAATTAAATTTTTTCAGATTTACATAGGCTTCGTTTCCCACGATAGCCTCTGTAGCCGCCTTTACTTCTCCGCCGATGAGGATCACCCTAAATCCATTCTCCGCCAGATGAAGGGCATGGGATACGGCGTTTGTGACAAAAGCCGCGGAGTGCTCTGTAAGATAAGGGATCATGGCTCCTGTAGTAGTTCCTGCGTCCAGATAGACAAAATCTTCCGGTTCCACAAGAGAAGCCGCATATCTGCCGATCCTGTTTTTCTCTTCCCGGTAAAGTTCCTGTCTCTGGGATACCTGCTCCTCTCTGAGCATGACCCGGCCTTCAGGTCTTACCGCCCCTCCAAAAACTTTTGTAAGCGCGCCTCTTTTATCCAGTGCGTTCAGGTCCCGCCGTATAGTGGACTCTGAGGCGTGAAAATATTCCTTCAGCTCCTGGAGAGTAACGCTCCCTTTCTGGTTCAGGAGCCGAAGGATCTCCTCCTGTCGTTGTTCCGTCAGCATATGGTTTCCCCCTTAGAAAATTCTGTTGTCCGTCCTGCTGTCTTTTATTCTACACAACTTTCTTTTTCAGGGCAACCATTTTCCCGATTTCTGTATATTAACAGGATCCTCTCTGTTACCCTTCCACTTTTTTCTTTAATATACCCAGAAGCACTGCGCCGATCACAGTTCCAACCACCAGGGATACCAGATACATCAGCGGATGTTCCACTACCGGGAATACGAAGATCCCGCCGTGAGGAGCCATAAGGGTACATCCAAAGGCCATAGACAGGGCTCCGGAAACTGCTGACCCGATAATACATGAAGGCAGCACATGAAGAGGATCAGAAGCCGCAAAGGGGATAGCGCCTTCTGTGATAAAGGCAAGACCCATAATAAAGTTTACAGGACCGGATTCTCTCTCCTGTTTTGTAAATTTGTTCTTAAACAGCAAAGTTGCCAGGGCAATAGCGCAGGGCGGAACCATACCGCCGATCATAACTGCTGCCATAATATCGTAGTTGCCCGCGGCAATGGAGGCAGTTCCGAATACATAAGCCGCCTTATTAAAGGGGCCTCCCATATCAATGGACATCATACCGGCTACAATGATCCCCAGAAGGATCTTGCTGCTTCCGCTCATGTTCGTCAGGGCTGTGTTTAAAGCTGTGTTCAAAGCGCCGATCGGAGGCTCAATGATAAAGTTCATGATCAGTCCCATGAAAAGGATGCCAAATAACGGATATAAAAGCACCGGAGCGATCTTTTCAATAGATGCCGGAAGCCTGTCAAAAACTTTTCTCAGAAGAACAATAAGATAACCCGCGATAAATCCCGCTGCCAGAGCTCCTAAAAATCCTGACTTTCCGTTGGCAGCGATCATACCGCCTACAAATCCCACTGCCAGACCTGGACGGTCGCCGATACTCATGGCGATAAAACCAGCCAGTACAGGAAGCATGAATCCAAATGCCACATTACCGATCTGCCGGAACTGAGCGGCTACCGGGGTAATCGTACCAAAATTTGCCCTGGCTTCCTGGGAAAGGGAATTCATATCTACGCTGAGACCATCGATCAGGAATGCCAGTGCGATCAGAATACCGCCGCCTACTACAAAAGGAAGCATGTGGGAAACGCCGTTCATCAGCTGGGTATATACCTTATGTCCTGCTCCCCCTGCTGATCCGGTCTTTTTCTCTGTTTTCGGACTATCCGAATGATAAACCGGGGCTTCCTGTTTCATAGCTCTGTCGATCAGCTGGTCCGCCTTGCTGATACCGTCAGATACAGGACATTCGATCAGGTGCTTGCCGTCAAATCTCTCCATAGGCACATTGGCATCTGCAGCGATGATCACGCAGTCCGCCTCTTCAATCTCTTTTTCGGTCAATACATTCTTGGCCCCTCCGGATCCTCTGGTCTCTACTTTGATCCGGCAGTTTTTCTTTTTGGCTGCCTTTTCCAGTCCTTCCGCCGCCATATAAGTATGGGCGATTCCTGTAGGGCAGGAGGTTACGGCAACGATCCGGCAGACTTTTTCAGAAGTATCCTCTAAAGTCTGGGAAGCCAGCTGCTCATTGAGACTGGGTTTCTCTTCATCTGCCTTATCTACGATCTGAAGGAATTCTTCTACTGTAGAAGCATTCTCCAGATTTTTTACAAAATCTTCGTCCATCAGCAGTGTCGAAAGCTTGCTCAGCACATCCAGATGTACGTTATCTTTGGTATTTGGAGCGGCAATAAGAAAAATCAGGTGGACCGGCTCTCCATCCAGTGAATCAAAATCTACGCCGTTCTTTACTACCATCGCGGCAAGGCCGGGACGTATAACAGAGTCTCCTTTTCCGTGAGGGATAGCGATCCCATCTCCTACACCTGTGGTGCTTTCTTCTTCTCTTGCATACACCTGCTGGCGGTAAGCTTCTTTGTCCCGTATTTTTCCGCTTTTTACCATCAGTTCTACCATCTGATCCAGGGCTTCTTTTTTGGATGCCGGAGCACCGGTCAGAGAAATGCTCCTGGGATCCAGCAATTCTGTGATTCTCATATCTTTTTCTCCCTTCTATCTGTCAGGCAGACTGGCTGACCTGCCTGTAAACTTCCTCTACTTCTTCCTTCGTAGCCAGATTTTCTGAAAAGGCGCTGGCGCTTCCTGCGGAGATCCCCATACGGAAGGCGTATTCATAATCTTTTTTCGTAAGCCAGCCCGCCAGGAAACCGGCTACCATAGAATCCCCCGCGCCCACGGCGTTGACCAGTTTTCCTTTTGGCGCGGGAAGCATATGGACCTGTCCCTTTTCATCCACAAGCACCGCTCCCTGGCCTGCCATGGAAACCAGTACGTTCCTTGCTCCCTTTTCCTGCATCTTTCTGGCATATGGGACCACATCCTCTTTTGTTTCCAGCTTTACCTGGAAAATCTCTCCCAGTTCATGGTTATTAGGCTTGATCAGGAAAGGTCTGTACTCCAGGACATGGAGCAAAAGCTCTCCCGTGGCGTCTACCACTGCCAGGATCCCTTTTCCTTCCAGTCTTTTCAGTATATCGCTGTAAATAGACTCAGGCATGGACCTGGGAATACTTCCTGCCAGCACCAGAACATCCCCTTCTTTTAAACGGTCCAGTTTCCGGAGCAGTCTCTCCGTTTCCTCCGGGCTGATATCCGGTCCCTGACCGTTGATCTCAGTCCCGTCAAAATCCTTCATCTTCACGTTGATCCTGGAATAGCCATTTGACAGATCGATAAAATCACTGGCCAGTCCCATTTCTTCTACTCTTCTTTTAATCTCCTCTCCGGTAAATCCCGCGCAAAATCCAAGAGCTGTATTTGAGATCCCCAGATTTTTCAACACTGTGGAAACATTGATCCCCTTGCCTCCAGGAAGCATCTGTTCCTTTGCAGTCCGGTTAGTCTTTCCAAGCTGGAAATCCTTTACGGAAACGATATAATCCAGAGAAGGATTGAATGTAACTGTATAAACCATTTCTCTTCCTCCTTTATGCCTATATTATACATCATAGTCAGTCATTTTCAATCATATTAATTCACAATTTTTTCCGTTTCTTTTTAGTAATCTTTCACAATCAGTCATTTAATCATTCATATTCATTCATTTTTCTGCAGTTTTCAGCCTCTGCCGCCGTATCTCAGGAGGCCCTCACGGTACTCACTATGTCCTATCCTACCGCTTTTGAAGACAAAAAAATGGAGCTGCAGTTTTTCTTTGATCTCAAGAAGAACCTCAGCTCCCTATCTTCATAAATTTTTGTTTTCATCCATTTCTCCCAGGCCATTTTCAATAGCAGCTACTGCGGCCGCCAAAGCTTCTTCCTCATCAGGACCCTCGCTGGTGATCACGATCTCCTGCCCCTGTACCACGCCTGCCGCCACAATGTTTAGAATGCTCTTCAGGTTTACAACCCCTTTCACATTATTCTTTTCATAAGCAAACTGCAGCCTGGCATTATATTTCAAAACACTGTTTGACAGCACCGTTGCTGTTCTCAGATGAAGCCCCGAAGGGTTTATGATCTTTACTTTTTTACTTACCATGATCTTTTTCCTCCTCTTTTTATATTCCCAACGCAGCCTTTGCAAGGCGGTCAACCGCCTCGTTTAGTTCCACGCCGCTGTGTCCTTTTACTTTATGAAAGACCACTTTCACATTTTTTAAACTGTCATAAAAATTTTTGTAGCGGATAGTTCCCGGTTTATTCCTTTTCCATTCTCCGGTCGCCCAGGATTCGATCCCCTGATAGTCATAATATAGATGGAGGACTCTGATATTGCGTTTTTCACAGAAATCCATAGCCGCCATAGCCCCTTCCAGTTCTCCTGCCACATTTCTCATAGAAATGTCCTCGCCTCCCTGGAATGCCCGGCCAAGCTCTGTCCTCTCTCCCTGATACAGAAGGATACAGCCATAGGAATAGGCGTTCTTTGACTGGTCAAAGCTGCCGTCCACATAAGCCGTGCAGCATTCTTCTTCCGGACACTCTGACGGCGGCGCCTGGTCTCCCTTTAAATATCTCTGCGCTTCCTCAGGTGTGGAAAAACTTTTATACTGGGCGCCGGAATATCCGTTTACGCTGGCTTTACATTCCTCCCAGGTTGCGAATATCCCCGTTGATCTGCCCTTCTTTACTGCATAATATTTTTTTGCCATAGGTTTTCCTCTCCCCAGTGCGGTCTTTCTTTCGGAACTACAATTCCATACACTGGTCTGTTGAATTAATAAAACTGTAAAAATGTATGGTCTCCATATCAGCAGGTATTTCCGCGCCATGGCTGCCCATAAACATAAATTTTCTGTGACACCCATGATCCGGCGCGAAAGCCAGGATAGCCGGATGCTTCTTCCAGTATTCTTTTATCCTGTCATAAATTTTCAAAAACATCTCAATATTCTTATCAAGAGCTTCCAGTGCCCGGTTTCCTTCAGGGCCAAAGCGGTGCATCATATAATCATAATTTCCATTATAAAGGACCATAAGGTCGTACTTGTCCTTTTCTATCAGATCCAGAGCCTTTTCGTTGCATTCCTCAACGGTAGGATAAATAAAATAATCCATATCTCTCCCCAGAAATATCCTGGAAATACTGTCTCCCTCTGTAGAAATAATGGCCGCCTTTTTCTTTTCTTTCACCAGATAATCGAATACTGTATCCACCTGGAGCACAGGCTTCCTGTATTTCACGATCCCATGCTCCTGAGGGGAAAGGCCTGTATACATAGTTCCGAAACATACCGGAGTCACCGGAGGATATGCCGTATGGATCTTCATACGAAGCTGTACCCGGTTTTCCAATTCTGCAAATCTCCCCTGATATTTCCGGTAAAGCCAGATCCCTATTGCATCAGGATTATAAAAAAATACTCTTCTGCTGCCATTGCCCGTCAGCTCCCGTTTCGCCATATCCAGTACTTTCTCGTGGGGTCCTTCCATGTCCCTGCCAGGCGTTATATCCAAAAGCTCCAGGATCGTGGCTGCAGTCTGTCCGATTTTATGCTCATGATCCATTTGTACCGTTCCCCCTCTGTATTGCCCGGTAACATGCTGTAACTGTTCTCCAGGGCATGTATCCGGCCGGTGTGATTGCAAAGATCATGGCCGTCTTCCCCGGTGCATGTTAAAAAATCTACATTGTCATTTGTATTCTATCACATATCGGAATATTTAGCATTCTTTTTCTTACAAAAACCTGATCATCATTACAGAAAGGTAAAAAAGGAACAGAACCCGGCCCTGAAGGCCAGATCCCGTCCCTTTCGTCGGATCACAGATAATTCGGATCGTAAAATCAGATCCTTGCTACGCCTGTCTTACGTGCTGCTTCGGCTACAGCCTCTGCAACGGCTTTAGACACACGTTTGTCAAATGCGTTTGGAATGATATAGTCTGGAGACAGCTTATCCTCATCTACCAGGCTGGCGATGGCGTAAGCTGCAGCCACCTTCATCTCATCATTGATATCTTTTGCACGCACATCCAGGGCGCCTCTGAAGATACCTGGGAATGCAAGTACATTGTTGATCTGGTTCGGGAAGTCGCTTCTTCCTGTTCCTACTACAGCAGCTCCGGCTTTTTTAGCCAGATCCGGCATGATTTCCGGAACCGGGTTAGCCATCGGGAAGAGGATCGGCTTGTCAGCCATGCTCTGAACCATTTCCTCTGTAACAGTTCCCGGAGCAGAAACTCCGATAAATACATCTGCGCCTTTGAGCACTTCTGCCAGAGTTCCTTTTTCCATGTTCTGGTTGCAGATCTCTGCCATCTCTTCTTTTTCTTTATTCAGGTTGTCGCGGCCTTTGTAAATAGCGCCGTGACGGTCACACATAACTACATTCTTCAGACCCAGGCTTACCAGCAGTTTGATAATAGCGATACCTGCTGCACCGGCTCCGGAAGTAACCACTTTGATATCGTCTAATTTCTTACCTACCAGCTTTAAGGCGTTGATCAGAGCAGCAGCTGTAACAACGGCTGTTCCATGCTGGTCATCATGGAAGATGGGGATATCACAGCACTCTTTTAATCTTCTTTCAATCTCGAAACATCTTGGTGCGGAAATATCCTCCAGGTTTACGCCTCCGAAGCTTCCTGCCAGAAGGCTTACTGTTTTCACGATATCGTCTACATCTTTGGAACGTACACACAGCGGGAAAGCATCTACATCTGCGAAAGTTTTAAACAGCGCGCATTTTCCTTCCATAACCGGCATACCTGCTTCCGGTCCGATATCTCCCAGTCCCAGAACAGCTGTTCCATCGGTGATAACAGCTACCATATTTCCCCGGCGTGTATACTTATAGGAAAGATCCACATCCTTGGAGATTTCTTTACAGGGCTCTGCAACTCCCGGTGTATATGCAACAGAAAGATCTTCCGGTGTCTCGATCTTTGCTCTGCTGATCACTTCAATTTTTCCAGCCCATTCTTCATGCTGCTTTAAAGCAAATTCTCTCTTGTCCATTTTTTTCTTCTCCTTTTTATTCTTTTACCTGTGCCCAGAAATCTTTTAAGATCTTGGCTGAGTTATCCATTGCAGCTTTTTCTTCCTCGTTCATAGGAACCTTTAAAGCGCCCTGGATCCCATCGCCGCCGATACGGCATGGCAGTGAAAATGCGATCCCTGCCCAATTATCAAAGCTGTCGTCCAGCACATGGGCAACAGGGAGAATGGCTCCGCTGTCTTTCAGGATATTTTCTACGATGGTAGAAACTGCCATGGCAACTCCATAGAAGGTAGCTCCCTTTAATCCGATGACTTCTGCGCCGCCAGTCTTAGTATGTTCCGAAATCTCGGCTCTGTCAAGTTCCTTTCCGGTCTGTTTTAAATATTCCTCTAAAGGAAGACCTGCAATGGTAGCGGAGCTCCATACAGGCACCTGGCTGTCTCCATGCTCCCCTAAGATATAAGCCTGAACATCTTCCACATCTACATCCAGAGGCTCGCTGATGTTACATCTGAATCTGGCCGTATCCAGAGAAGTACCGCTTCCGATCACTCTGTTTGCCGGCAGTCCGGATACTTTCTGTACTTCCATAGTAAGGATATCTGCCGGATTGGATACTACAATGATCAGAGGATTATCGGCATATTTCATAATGCTTTCCGTAACGCTCTTGATAATGGAAACATTGGTCTTTGCCAGCTCCAGACGGGTCTGTCCCGGTTTTCTCGCGATACCTGCTGTTACAATAATGATATCTGCGTCTGCGCATTCCTCATATCCGCCCTGTTTTACTCTTACCGGACAGTGGAATCCTGCGCCGTGGAAAACGTCCAGAGCCGCGCCTTTTGCTCTGGCTTCATTTAAATCAACCATTACTACTTCTGTAGCCTGTTTTCTTACCATGAGAGTATAAGCAATTGCCTCTCCCACATTTCCTGCGCCTACAACCACGATTTTGGTTTTTCCTGAATTGTTCATTTCTGCACTCCTTATAGTTTGCTTAGATTTTGTTTATGCTGTCTTTCATACTCTATGGTCTGTTCCGGGGGCGCCCGCAGACCATCTGACAGGTCGTATTTTTCCCGTCTGTCAAAACCTGTCTTTTCCCTGCAGCCGTAAATTCTCTGCTCCGCCTGATCGCTTTCCTGATAAGAGGCTTTCTGAGAAATATCGGTCAGAGAAAAATGAACTTTTTTCCCTCCGGTCCAGAGCTGGTTAACATCTCTGGCGGTTAAAGGAGCCGTGATAGAGACTTCCTTCTGATCTTCTCCGGTAACAAAAGTTATCTCTTCTCCTTTCCGGCAGTCTGCCAACAGCTGCGCTCCGGTAAAATATAAACCGCTCTGGACAAATAAAAGCATAAACAAAAAAACAGTCCATATCTGTTTATGTTTTTTCATAAAGTATCGTCCCTCAAAGAATTTCGCTTCATTTTTACACTTGTTAAAAATTTCACTTTTTAAACAAGTCTATCATAAATAAATAGGGATGTCAATTTTTTTGTATAGAAAAAAATACAAAAAAGCTGCCCCAAAGGCAGCCTTTCCCAGATAACTTTTTTCCTCTCTTTTACAGGAAGATCTCACAGTCATCTTCGACTTTTTTGCAGTTTTTCAGGACTTCCTGCATAACGGTTTTCGGTTCATGTCCCTCTTCAAATTCTACCTGCATTTTTAAAGTCATAAAATTTACAACAGCATTTTTCACGCCTGGTGTTTTCTTTGCCGCATCTTCCATTTTATTGGCGCAGTTTGCACAGTCCACATCAATTTTGTAAGTTTTTTTCATCTTGTTATTCTCCTTTCCGATCACCTTTTATCATTTGCTTAATTAAACAATCTTTTAATTGTTGACTATACTTTACTTCTGAATGTATAATAAGTCAAGAGAAAGAACAGCCCTTCTCCTGTTTGGGCGAAAAATATTTCCAAATGGAACAATTATGATTGTGAGGGATACGCTATGAAAAATCAGATTTTGCCCCATGACCATGGACATCATGAAGAAAAAGTGGCAGAGCAGATGCCTACAGAAAACGAGATTGCCGGAGTTTCTGAGGCTATGAAGCAGCTGGGGGATCCCAGCCGGCTGCGGATCTTCTGGCTGCTGTGCCACTGTGAAGAATGTGTATTAAATATCGCCGCTCTGGTAAATATGAGCAGCCCCGCTGTTTCCCACCATCTGAAGCTGTTAAAGAGCAGCGGTCTGATCGTCAGCCGCAGAGAAGGAAAAGAGATGTATTACCGTACAGCCGATACGGAACTGGCTCAGGTCCTCCACCATACCATAGAAAAGCTGGGAAAGATCACCTGTCCTGAAAATTAGGATCTGTAAAAAGACTAAAGGAGTTTCGATATATGGAAAAAGAAATCTATTGTCAGTTAAAAAAAATGCTGGATCCGGTGGCTCCTGGAAAAGTTCTTTTTCTCCATCATCATTCCGGCTGGGAAATGCCGGAAAAGAAACTTTTCTCTCTGCCTGATTCCTGCAAGACCCGGGTTCTGCTGGAACACTACGACTTATATCCCGGGATCGGGATCACTTTCAACCGCTGTATCGGACAAAGGCTTTCCATTCATCATACTCACAAACCCTCCGTTCTGAAAGTAGATCACTGTAATCTGGGAAGGATCGGATGGAATATGGGAAACGGCCAAAGTCTTTATATGGGAAAAGGAGACCTGGCAGTACACTCCAGAGCCGCATGTAAGGGATCCGATACAGAGATCACCTTTCCTCTGGGATACTACGAAGGTCTTACCGTGTCGCTGGATCTGGATATCTTAGACCAGACCCTGCCCTCCCCTCTTAACGAATCCGGCATGAAAAAAGAACGGCTTTTTCACAAATTCGGGACCTCTCAGGAAATTTTCTCTTTTCCCGCCAACCCCAAAGCAGCCCATATTTTTTCAGAACTTTATGACCTGCCCCAGGAATTAAAATTTCCTTATCTGAAATTAAAATGTCAGGAACTCCTTTTATTTCTCTACATGGAGGATCCTTTTCTTGGAAAGGCTGCCGATCCCTACTATTCCGATCAGGTGGATGTGATCAAATCTGTCCATCATCTTATCACAAAGGATCTTACACAGCGTTTTACTATTGAAGAGCTTTCAAAAAAATATCTCATAAACAGTTCCGCATTAAAGAAGATCTTTAAGTCTGTATATGGACTTCCTATTGCGTCTTATATGAAAGAATACCGTATCCGCCAGGCGGCAGTCCTGCTCCGGGAATCCCAGGAAAGCATTGCTTCCGTCGCCCGTCGGGTAGGCTACGAAAGCCAGAGCAAATTTACCAGCGCTTTTAAAAGTGTTATGGACATGCTCCCTACCGATTACAGAAAGCAATATCAGAGAGAGAACTGCCGGAAAGACACCCGCCGATAATAGAGGAAACTTTCCATGATAAATAATATATAAAAAAGGAGCCTCCGAAGAAGTTCCTTTTCCTTTCTCAGTATTTACTCTCAGGTTTCTATCCTCTGCTCTCCAGATCTCTCTGGATCCCGTCCAGAAAAGGCACCAGAACGTTTCCTTTTCTTTCCAGGAACCAGTGAGGTTCCAGTTCCTGATATTTAAAATGCCTGGGGCCTCCCTGCTGTCCCCTCTGCCAGAAACGGTACATCTGACGAAAAGTCAGATAGTAGATCTCGTCCCTGTGGGAGAAATACAGGATCAGAAAGGCTACGCCCTGCTGCCCCTCAAAATCTTTCATAAAATCCACCTGGTGCTGATGGATATTCTGAAGAGGGAATACATCTACCGCACATTCCTTTGCGTCAAAACACACCGGTATCCCCTGGACAGCTCCGATATAATCCACGGTACTTTTCTTCTCAAAGTAAGCCAGAGTGATATGCCGGCTTTTCTGATCGATCCGCACCGGGGTAATAGGCGTAGGAACCTTCTGGATCAGAGCCAGCCCCTTTTCCCGGTATAACTGACAGGTATGATTGATAAATTCCTCCAGGGTAGATCCTCTCAGACCTCTGGAATTCCAGGTTGCCATCTGACTGCCTCCTATTTCAGTAATTTAATACCCGGGAAATATTTCAGAACAGCTTTTCCCAGGATCTTATCTCTTTCCACATAAGTGTTCTGCCAGAAACGGGAATCCTTGGAATTATTCCGATTATCCCCCAGCATAAAATAACAGTTTTCCGGAACTGTGTAAGGTCCGTAATTTCCCGTAGGGGTCTCCGGAGTAAAACTGTCGTCCAGAGGAGTCTCCGATCCGTCAATATAAACCTTTCCGTCAATGATCTCCACAGTCTCTCCCGGGAGGCCGATGATCCTTTTGATAAAAAGCTGGCTTTCATCATCCGGATACCGGAAAATCACAATATCAAAACGCTGGGGATCTCCAAACAAATAGGCCAGACGGTTTCCAAAGACCCGGTCCCCGGTCATAATGGTGTCTTCCATAGACGGTGAGGGGATCTTCGCGTTGATGATCAGGAAATTATTCACTACCAGTACAAAAACCAGCACAAAGATGATCATTTTTATATATTCCCACAGTTCTTTTCCAATGGATTTCTTCATGATTCTGTATCTCCCTTATTTTCTCTGCATAACTTTTCTGAAAACCCTTCCCCTCTTAGGACTTTCTGAAATAATTCCGGAGGCCTGGCGGTCACAGTCCTTCCGGAGAGTCCCTTCAATGTTCCCTCCTCTTTTGGAAAGCAAAGCTTCCAGGCATGAAGGAGCTGACTTTGTACACCGTATTTTTCTTCATATCTGGCATTGATCTTTTTCTCTCCATATTTCCGGTCTCCAACGACCGGATGACCCGTTGCCGCCAGATGGCTCCGGATCTGATGGGAACGGCCGGTTAAAAGCTCTACCAGCAGCAGGGTATCCCCCCTTTTGGAAATTTCCAGAGGTTTATATCTGGTCTCGATAGGTAGACTTCCCGGTACTTCCTTCTCCCATATCCTGACCTGGTTCTTTTTCTCATCCTTCTTCAGGAATCCTTTGATATAAGCCGGTTCTTTTACTCTTCCTCCGACCAGAGCCAGATAATATTTGTCCATAGTCCTCTCCCGGAAACACTCTGAGAGAGCCTGAAGGCCTTTCACCGTCTTCCCCGCCGCTACCAGTCCGCTGGTATTTCTGTCCAGACGGTTGCAGATCCCCGGGCGGAACGTATCTCCTCTGTCTTCTCCTTCCTTTTCCTGAAGGTAGCCTGCAATATATTCTACCAAAGAGACATCTTCCCGGGAAGCCTTCTGGGAAAGCATTCCCGCCGGTTTATTCACAAACAGCACCTGCTCATCCTCATAGGGAATATCCAGGATCCCATGAACCCTTTCCTCTTTTCGGGAACCCCGGAATTTTTCTATGGTTTCAGCAGCCAGAAACAGCCTGATCTCATCATGATCCTTTAGTATCTCATTTCCCTGGGCTTTTTTCCCGTTGAGCGTAATATTCTTTTTTCGCATCATCTTATAAAGAAAGCTTTTTGGAGCCTCTTTTAAATATTTTCCCAGGTACTTGTCCAGACGCTGTCCGCTGTCCCCTGGTTTCACTGTGATCTGTTCCATAAATCCTCCTAAAGAGAAATGGCGTAAAGCACGGACATGATCTTCTCATTTCTGGTCACATCAGGAGCCGCCGGGTCCGGGCGATATTTGATATCTTTCTCCAGAGCCTCTCTGTGCTCCCACATAGACTCCAGACGGGCCGTATAGTCCGGCAGCCTCCGGAAGATCTTCACCGTCACATAAAATCCGTTCTGGCGTAGGATATCCTGGATATGCTTTTCCACAAATGCCGTATCCGTCTTCTTTCTGCTTGTATATCCTACCACATTATTGCCGCAGACGGCCAGAGAATCTACAAAAGACTGTTTCTCATAAGCAGAAATCACCAGCTCATAAGCGCAGACAAGACCATGCCGGTGTTTTTCAATCTCCCGATAGTCCTTCTCAGACATAGGTCTCTGCAGAAACATCATGATCATATCCACTGCAAATTTGCAGGCTGGAAGGCAGGCCACTACGGCTACCACTGTAAAGACGGTATTTCTGGTCCGGTTAATGTAAAGTCCTGTAAAAAACACCAGGAGAGGGGCGATAAAAGCCAGGACTGTATAGGGGACTCTCTTTTTTTGCTGTGTTTTGATATATCCGAAATCTCCCTTTCGGATTTTTTTCTTTGTTGTCTTGCTCATGGTTCTGACTTTTCCTCCATAAATTTTAATATCAGGCTGTGCGGAAGGATCTTACAGCCTGCCTCCAGGAGTTTTATGGGGATTCCCGGAACTGACAGTTCCTTTCCCCTTGCCCCGTCCTTCAGGGCTTTTTTCACCACGCCTTTGGGACTGGCGATAAAGGGCTTCTTATAACCGGGCATCCGGTCTTTTCCTCCCATTTTCTCCAGGAAAGGAGTATCCACCGGACCGGGGCATACTGCCGTCACCTGGATCTTCCGGTTTTTAAGTTCCCGGTTCAGGGCTCTGGAAAAGCTGACCACATAGGCCTTTGAAGCGGCATACACCGCAAATCCCGGCTGGGGGACAAAGGCTGCGGCGCTGGCCAGCATAAAGATCCTCCCTCTCTCTTTGCAGTAAGGCAGGCAGAGCCTGGTGATCCCGGTAAGAGCGGTACAGTTCAGCTCTGTTGTCGAAACAGCCTCCCAAAGAGAAGTACAGACAAATTTTTTCTGTACTCCCATACCCGCGGCATTTACCAGAAACAGGATCTCCGGCTTTTCTTTCTCTAACAAACCATTGAGCATTTCCCGATCCTCCATCCTGGAAATATCCAGAGGCAGCGGACGTATGGAAACCTCCTGGATCTCTTCTTTCAGTTTTTCAAGTTCTTCTGCTCTTCTGGCAATAGCCCAGATTTCTTCCAGCCAGGGATATTTTCCGGCAATCTGCCGGACAAACTCTCTTCCCATACCGGAAGAAGCTCCCGTGACAACCGCCGTTTTCTTCATATCATATCACAACCTTACCTTTTTGTCTTCCTTTGATGTATATTCCGGATCGTCTTTTTCTTTCCCTTTTTTCCGGTTCTCTCTCTTGCCGAAGGACTCTGGCCTCTTGTTCCCGGGCTCTTTTTTCCGGAACTCTCTCCTTTTCTGGGACGGATCAGGCATTTCCCTCCAGATCCTATAAGATCTGTTCTCCCGGCCTTTTCCAGGGCCTCCCGGACCAGTTCATGATTTTCTGCCTTCCGATACTGGAGAAGGGCTCTCTGCATAGCCTTTTCCCTGGGATCTTTTGGTACATAGACTTTTTCTCCTGTCCGGGGATCTATACCAGTGTAATACATACAGGTGGACATAGTAGAAGGCGTAGGATAAAAGTCCTGGACCTGCTCCGGCATAAAGCCCATATCCCTTACATACTCTGCCAGCTTTACCGCTTCTTTCATGGTACAGCCCGGGTGAGAAGACATCAGATAGGGTACTGCATACTGCTTCATCCCGTATTTTTCATTGATCTTATAAAATCTCCGGATAAATTCTTCATAAACCCGGTGCTCCGGTTTTCCCATATAATACAGGACCCGGTCGGAAACATGCTCCGGCGCTACCCTAAGCTGTCCGCTGATATGATAGCGGACCAGTTCCTCTAAGAATTCCGGAGACGGATCTGCATTTACATAATCAAACCGTATCCCGGAACGGATAAACACCTTCTTTACACCCGGCAGTTTCCGAAGTTTCCTGAGAAGCTCCAGATAATCCTTATGATCCGCCTCCAGATTTTTACAGGGCTTTGGAAACAGACACTGCCGGTTGGTACAGATCCCTTTTGTCATCTGCTTTTTACAGGAAGGATGGCGGAAATCTGCCGTAGGGCCTCCCACATCATGGATATAGCCCTTAAAATCCGGCTCCCGGGTAAATTTTTCCGCTTCCTCCAATATAGATCCCTGGCTCCTTGTCTGAACGATCCTTCCCTGATGAAAGGCAAGGGCGCAGAAATTACAGCCGCCGAAGCAGCCCCGGTTGCTGGTGATGCTGAAACGGATCTCCTCGATAGCCGGGATCTTCCCCATCTTCTCATACATGGGGTGGTAGGTTCCCGCATATGGCAGCCCGTAGACTTCGTCCATTTCTTTCTGACTTAAAGGCTTAGACGGAGGATTCTGTACAATGTAGCCTTTTCCTCCATAGTTCTCGATCAGTATCTTTCCCGTAAATGGATCTGTGTTTTCATACTGTATCCGGAAACTCTCGGCATAGGCTTTTTTCTCCGTAGATACCTCTTCATAAGATGGCAGCAGGATCCCTTTTCTGGGAGGTTCTTTTGTCCGGTATACGGTTCCCGGAATATTGGTGATATGTTCCACAGGGATCCCCATATCCAAAGCCTGGGCAATCTTCAGGATACTCCTTTCTCCCATACCGTAGGAGATCAGGTCCGCTCCCGAATCCAGCAGGACGGAATGTTTCATGGTATCCGCCCAGTAATCATAATGGGCCAGCCTCCGCAGAGAAGCCTCGATCCCGCCCAGGATAATGGGGGTATCCTTATAAGTCTGCCGGATCAGATTGCTGTACACAGTCACGGCCCTATCCGGCCTGAGTCCCATTTTTCCTCCCGGGGAATACGCATCGGTTTTCCGGTGTTTTCTGGCCACTGTATAGTGGTTTACCATGGAATCCATATTTCCGGCAGACACCAGAAAAGCAAGTCTGGGTTCTCCAAATACAGCAATACTCTCTTTCTTCTTCCAGTCCGGCTGGGAAATGATCCCTACAGAGTATCCCCTGCTCTCTAATAATCTTGTAATGATGGCCGTTCCAAAGGATGGATGATCCACATAGGCATCCCCGGAAATATACACAAAATCCGGCTGAAAGATCCCTCTTGCTTCCATTTCCTCCTTTGTCACCGGCAAAAATCTTCCACTCATAGACACTCCCTGAGAACTTCATAATAATCCCGGATGTACCAGTCTGCCAGTTCCCTTTTTTCTTTCTCCTGCTTTTTACTGAAGGCGTCCTCTACGGCACAGACCTGCATACCTGCCCTTTTCCCTGCCAGGATCCCCATCGGCACATCTTCAAACACCAGACAGTCCGCCGGAGAAACCCTCAGTCCTCTGGCCGTCTCCAGATAAACGTCCGGGGCCGGTTTCCCTAAAGGTACCTGGCAGCAGGTAGTGATACATCCAAAATACGCTTCTATATGATGAGCCTTTAGGACTTTTTGGATCAGTTCCCGGCTGTTGCTGGAACTGATCCCGATCTGAAGGTTTCTTTCTTTCAATTTTTCTAAAAGCTCCCCTGCCCCTGGTTTTAAAGGGACCTGATTACAGTATTTATCCTCTGCCATCCGGATCCAGGTTTCTTTGATCTCCTCAATAGGATCCGCAAGATGAAACCGTTCCTTAAAGAAGGCGGCAGTCTCTGTAAATCCCATGCCTTCCAGCTGATCCTGAAAAGCCTGGATATCCTCCGGGATCGCCACCCCTTTTTGGGAAAGGAACAAAAGATCGATCTCTTTCCACATCCACATGGAATCCACCAGCGTCCCGTCCAGATCAAATATCACTGCTTTTTTATTTTCCAGCATGTTCTTTTAACCTCTTCATTTCTTCCCCAGTCAATGTTCTGTATTCTCCCGGCGCCAGATTTTCATCCAGATCCAAAGGGCCCATAGACAGACGTTTTAAATACAGGACCTCATTATCCACTGCCTGAAACATTCTCTTGATCTGATGAAACCTTCCCTCCCGGATGGTAAGGCAAAGACTTGTCCCCTCCTGAGATATCCGGGAGATCTTTGCAGGCAGAGTCTGCTTTTCTTCTCCTATATCTACTCCGTTCTCCAGCCTTTTTACGTCTTCCGAAGACACCGGATCTTTTATTTTTACAAAATAGGTCTTGTCCACATGTTTTCTGGGAGACAGGAGTTCATGGGCCAGAGCCCCGTCATTAGTGATCAGAAGAAGACCTTCGGTATCCTTATCCAGCCGTCCCACAGGAAAAAGATCTTTTCTCTTTTTTTCTGTGATCAGATCCACCACAGTTTTATCTCTTTTATCCTCTGTAGCGGACACCACCCCCGCCGGTTTATTCAGCATATAGTACTCCATCTGGGCATAGGAAACCTGCCGGCCCTTCACAGACACCAGATCTTTTCCGGTGTCGATCTTATACTCCGGATTTTTCACAGTCATACCGTTTACCTGAACAGACCCTTTTTTTATCTCTTTCTTTACTTCGCTTCTGGTTCCCAGACTCATATCTGCCAGGAATTTGTCCAGTCTGATCCTTTCCATTACATCAGCCTCCAGCCCGGATAATATTTATTTTTCAGGATCCCTCCGTTTAATTTGCCCCATCCTAAGGCAAAACCGTCCACACACACCAGCTGCCAGCCTTTCTTCCGGGCAGCAGAAAGATCCGAGGTGTCAATGGTCTCTCCCTTTAAATACTTCAGCGTCCGGATATCCTTTGAAGAAAGATCTATGCAGGAGTCGAAAGTCTCCGGAGAAAGCGCCATGGCAAAAGCCTGGCTGGGCTCAAACCGGTTCTTTTTCACATCTCCCAGATAGAGTCCTGTACGGAGATAGCGCAGTCTTGGCATCTTTCCTCCCTCCGGCAGAAAAAAGACTCTCTCTCCTTCCATCTTAAAGGTTCCTCCCGAAAAGTCCATAGTCACCATTTTCAGAAAATCCTGAACCGGAAGAGGCAGAGAAATACTCTTTTCCTTTGCCGGTTTTTCCTTTGCCGGTTTTCCCTTTTTTCTCAGAAGCGCGGCAAAATGTCCTTCTCCTGAGATCTTATGAGGAAAAAGACGGATACACTTTTCAAGTTGTCTATTGATCTCCTCTGTCTCTCCCTCTAAAGAAAATCCCTTTGAGAAATCTTTATAGGGCGCAGGCGCTATTATCTCCATGTCCGGCCGCTCTTTTAAAAGAAAGGCGATCACCTCTTCGTTTTCTTTTTTAGAAAAAGTACAGGTGGAGTAAAGAAGCATTCCTTCCGGCCGGAGCATATCTGCTCCCTGAAGGATCAGCCTTTTCTGGATACCGGCATAATAAGCCGGGGGCTTCTCCTCCCAGTAGCGAGCCATCTGAGGCTCTTTGTGGAACATGCCTTCCCCGGAACAGGGAGCGTCGATCAGTATCTTATGGAAATATTCCGGAAAACACCCTCTCAGCTTCTCCGGATCTTCACTGGTCACATAGTAATTGGGCAGGCCTGTCAGTTCCAGATTTTTCAGAAGAGCCTTTGCCCGGCTGTTGCTGATATCATTGGCTACCAGGAATCCCTTCCCTGCCAGCCGGCAGCCCAGTTCTGTAGCCTTTCCGCCAGGCGCCGCGCATAGATCCAGGACCCTCTCTCCCGGGTTTACCAGGAGACGGCTGGCCGGGGTCATAGCGCTGGGCTCCTGTATGTAATAAAGGCCTGCATAATAATAGGGGTGCCGGGAAGGGCCAAAGCCCTTCTCCTCCCCCTCTTCCTTTTCCGTATAATATCCATTCTGGATCCAGGGAACCGGCTCACATCCAAAGGGATCCAAAGCCTCCCATTTTTCCTGTGTCAGCTTCCGCAGATTTATCCGCAGCCCCTGACGCACCGGACGCTCATAGGTAGCCAGATACGCCGGATACTCCTCTCCCAGAAGCTCTTTCATTTCCTCTGTAAATGCTTTCGGTAATTCTATCATCTCTGCCAGTTTCCCTCAATCCCTTTAAAATTCAGCGCCTGGGCCTGATACCCTTCGGCGATGATATCCAGTTCCCGGTGGAACCGCTCAAGCTGCTTAAGATCTTTTCTCTTATAGATCCTGTAAAACTCATCCTGGATCTTTGCCACTTCCCGTTTATTGGAGTAGTGGTACAGATTTTCAATATTATTCAGGATATCCGCCACCAGATTAGACTGATGGAGCATAGAATTCTGCGCGTCCATGACCTCGCTGCGGACAGAAGACATTTCCGTATCCAGCTGGATAATGGAATTGGCCGCGTTTGTCAGCCGTTCTGCCAGATGGGGCGGCATATTTCCCTTATACTTATACTGGAGCGAATGCTCGATAGTAGCCCAGAAATTCATAGCCAGAGTCCGGATCTGGATTTCCGCCCGGATCTCCTTTTTCCCTTCCAGAGTCTCAGTGGAATAACCGATGATCATATGATAGCTGCGGTATCCGCTTTCTTTCATATGGGTTACATAGTCCTTGATCTCCAGAACGCGCATATCGCTGCGGTTTCTTATAAGATCCGCCACCTTTTCAATATCTTCGTAAAACTGGCAGATGATCCTTACTCCTGCGATGTCTTCTACTTTTTCTTCCAATTCCTCCCAGGATATGTTCTTTCTCTGCATTTTTTCCAAAATGCTGTTAATGGATTTTACCCTTCCCGTTACCTCTTCAATAGGAGAATACAGGTCTTTTTCCTGGTGCTCCTTTTTTAGATGATTAAACTTCATGACCAGTTCTTTCACCGCAAGTTCATAGGGGATCAGCAATTCACGCCATAAACGTATTTCCATAACACATTACTCCTTAACTATATCACAAAAGTATAGCATATTTTTCCCTTTTTTAATAGGAAAAAATTTTCTGCTTTTCCTGCAAGAACTGCAGCACCGGATATGGATTCAGCGCATACTCCGGATCTTCCTCTGTTTCCACATAGATCCCAAGGTGAAGATGAGGCGGAAATTTCCCTGTGGTCCCTTCCGGTCCATAGCCGCTGTCTCCTAAAAATCCCAGGAGTTCCCCGGCTTTTACCTGGTCTCCCTCCTGAAAATCCCGGCCGTAAGAGGAAAGATGGGCATAATAAAAGTATCCCCCTCCGGGACTTCTCACTCCGATCCTCCAGCCGCCCAGAGGGAGCCATCCTTTCTGCTCCACCTGCCCGTCTGTAATACTTACTACCGGATAATAATCTGTCAGTCTCCGGTTTCCAAAGATATCACAGCCTTCATGGAACCGCTCTCCGCCAAAACTCCGCCTGTCGTGCCAGCCATTTTCAAAGAAAAACTTCTCTTCCCCTTCACAGGGAAAGGCCAGAGGAAAATATTCCAGATCTTTCCAGAATCCTATGTAGAGAAGAGATTCTTCTTTGCTGATACCTGCTTTCTGAAAACTCTCCTCCGGAATCCCCGCTTCCCTCAGGGTATCTAAAGAAGTCCGTTCCTCCAGCTCTCCCAGAAGCCAGGCGTCAGCAAACAAAAGCAGGCACAAAAGAAACAGCCATTTCCGCACAAAAACACCTCCGTCCGCCAGGCTGATACCTGGTACAGTGACTGCAAAGTTCTTACCAGTGTATCATTTTATGCACGAACAGAGGTATTTATGACATTATTCTTTCATATTTTTCAAAACTTCCAGGAGATATTCCCACACTTTCTGTACGGAGGAAATAGACAGTTGTTCCTCCGTAGTATGGATATCTTTCATATCCGGTCCCAGGGATACGCAGTCAAGTCCCGGTATCTTCTCATAGAAAAGACCGCATTCCAGTCCTGCGTGGATCACCCGGACCTGGGGCTTTACATGGAAAAGTTTCTCATAGACATCCACCATATAAGGGCGGAGCCTGGAGTCCTGCTTATACTCCCAGGAAGGATAGTCTCCCTCCGCCTTATATTCTCCTCCTAAAAATTCAGTCAGATAGGCGATCTTATCTGCCAGAGCCTTCTTTTCAGTAGCCACAGAACTTCGCACACTGGCAGAGCACGCAAGGCCCTCCGGAGTCAGTCTGGTAATACCCAGGTTACAAGAAGTTTCTACCAGTCCTTCCATATACCCGCACATTTTCTGTATTCCATTGGGATAATGGATCAGGAAAAAGAGGACCTTCTCCAGACTTACCGGATGGAGTACAGGTTCTTTCCCCGTTCCTCTGGCCTCTGCCGTTACTGTGATCCCATCATCGCTTCCGGTATATTCCTTCTGCAGATTTCTGGTAAACTCTCCGGCAAACTTCTGGATCTCAGCTCCGGTTTCTTCATCAGTCAGGATCAAAGCCCGGGCGGTTCTGGGAATCGCATTGTCTTTTTGCCCTCCTTCTATCTCTGCCAGAACATACGGTCCTTTTTCTCTGGCTTCAAAAAGAAAACGGCCTAAGAGCAAAGTCGCGTTTGCTCTGTTTTTATCAATCTCAGATCCGGAATGGCCTCCCAGAAGACCGGACACAGTGATCTCGTATTTCATTCCGTCTGCTTCCTGATACTTTACAGGAATATTCGTCTGCGCAGTCAGGCCTCCGGCACAGCCTACCCAGAGATATCCTTCTTCCTCGGAATCCAGATTGATCAGATATCTGCCTTTTAAAGGAGTTGTATCTAAAGCTGCAGCGCCCAGAAGGCCGATCTCCTCATCTACTGTGATCAGCACCTCCAAAGCCGGGTGACAGAGACTGCCGTCTTCCAAAAGCGCCAGCGCATAGGCTACTGCGATCCCGTCATCCCCTCCCAGGGTGGTGTCTTTTGCGGAAACATAATCCCCTTCCACTACCAGTTCCAGAGGATCTTTGGTAAAGTCGTGGCTGCTTTCCGGTGTTTTCTCGCATACCATATCCATATGCCCCTGAAGGATCACACAGGGAGCCTTCTCATATCCTTTTGACGCATCCTTAAAAATAATCACATTATTGCTTTCGTCCTGTATATATTTCAGGCCATGCTCTCTGGCGAATCCCACCAGATAGTCGCTGATCTGTTTTGTATTTCCTGAGCCGTGAGGGATCTTCGTGATTTCTTCGAAATAGTAAAATACTCTTTCCGGCTGTAAATCTTTTAACACAGACATATTATTTCCTCCTATTTATCTCTGAATCTACTCTCCTATTCTTGCACATTCCTCTGAAATTGGCAAGTCTCCATTTTCTCAGTCATGAAAAAAGCCGAAGTTCATATATTTTAAGTAAAGATCCGGAGGAGAGCCTCTATGAAACAGTTACTATCCTATCTGTCCTTTACCTGTTTTCTTCTTTTTCTCCTCCTTTTTCCCAAAACCGCGGCAGGATACGCAAAAGCCGGCCTTATGCTCTGGTTCAACACGCTCCTGCCTTCTATGCTTCCTTTTATGATCTTCTCAGGTCTTCTTATCAAAACCGGCTTTCTGGAAAAGCTTCTTTCTTTTACCAGACCTTTCTGGAAAAAAGCCTTTGGCCTGACTCCTCTTGGAGGGTATGGTCTTCTCATGGGAATTTTCTGCGGATATCCTATGGGCGGAAAAACCGCAGCGGATCTGTACAGAAACCGACGTATTTCCCGGCAGGAAGCCTGTTATCTACTGACCTTTTCCAATCATCCCGGTCCTGCATTTCTCTCTTCCTATCTGTGTACGGAGCTGCTCCACCGGGAGGATCTGATCCTGCCGGCCTACGGGATCCTTTATCTTTCCAGTTTCCTGACCTCTGTGCTTTTCCGTCCTTTCTATTCTTTTTCAAAAGATAGCGCCAAAGATACCAAAAGAAAAGAGGCATCCTCTGCCTTCTCCTGGGGAGAAGCCCTGGATACCTCTATTATGGACAGTTTCCTCTCGATCACCAAACTGGGCGGTTACATCATCCTCTTTTCCCTTTTTCAGGGAATCCTCCAGCTTCTGCCCTGGATCCCGGCAGATCTGAAATGTCTTCTCCTGGGGATCACAGAGATCACTACAGGAACAGCCGCTATCGCACAGCAAAACTGGAAACTTTCTCTTACTTTTCCTCTGGTGATGGCTTTTACCGCTTCAGGCGGAATCTGCATTGCCTTTCAGACAAAATCCATGCTTGGTGAAACAGATCTTCCCCTGGCTCCTTACCTGAAAGGGAAGCTGTGTACTTTCCTGATCACACTGACTCTGGGGATCTTATTCGTCAAAATCTTCAAAGTCATCATCTAAATCATCATACTCGTCATCATATTCATCATCATATTCTTCGTCCTCGTACTCAGGCTGCTCCTCTTCCTGATATTCCTCTTGGGTAGGGGCAGGTTCCTGAGCAGGAGCCGCAGCGGCCTGAGGAGCCGGAGCTCCCTGAAGCTGGGGTGCCAGTTCTGCACGATTCTGACGGATCACATCAAGAGATGCCTGAAGAGCCTGGACAAATTCATTATATTTTCCAGCGGCATTCTCCAGCATACTGGAAGCGATCTGTCCCATATTTCCCATAAGTTCATCGGTATAGGACACCGCACTTAAACGCAGAGCGTTCGCATCATTTGTAGCGGCGTCGATAATAGCCTGGGCCTGCTGATTGGCGCTGTTGATAGTCTCATTGGCCTGGGCATACGCCTGCTGCATAACCTCAGATTCTTTTACCATTTCCTGAACCTGTTTCTTAGTATCTTCAATAATATTATCTGCCTTAGACTGAGCGTCTGCCAGGATCGCATCCTTATTGCTGATGATCTTCTGATAACGTTTGATCTCGTCAGGAGTTTTCAGACGCAGTTCTCTCAAAAGCTCTTCGATTTCTTCTTTATTCACGATGATCTTCGTGGTTGATAAAGGCTGATACTTACAGCTCTCCACATATTCTTCGATTTCCTCAATGATTTGTTCAATTCTGCTGCTCATTTCTCATTTCTCCTTACTGTATTTTCTTCCTGACCGCCAAAGGATCCTTCTGTCTCTTCTCATCTGGCAGGGTTCTGCCGGAATTTTTCTTCTACCTTGCGCACCACATACTCCGGTACAAATTTGGAAATATCCGCTCCGAAATAAGCGGCTTCCTTTACAGTAGTAGAACTGAGATATGCATATTCCAGACTGGTAGTCAGAAACATGGTATCCACATCCCGGTCCAATACCCTGTTGGTCTGAGCCATCTGAAGTTCATACTCAAAATCTGTAATGGCACGCAGTCCCCGGATAATCACCTTTGCGTTACAGCTTCTTGCGAAATTTACGGATAACCCGCTGAAAGATGTGATCTTTACATTAGAAACATCTTTTGTTATATTCTCTAATATATTAACACGTTCCTCCACAGAAAACAACGGACTTTTTGCAGAATTATTCAAAACTCCCACGATCACCTCGTCAAAAAGGGCCGCTGCTCTGCGGATGATATCTAAATGACCATATGTAGCCGGGTCGAAACTTCCCGGATAGATTGCTCTTACCATATTATCAAGCCTTTCTGATAAATACATGCATATTTGTCTTATATCTTTTTTCCCGAAAAGAAATAAATCCATAGCTTTCCAGATAGGAAAAATCCGTATCCAGGGAAGCTTCCACAACGATCAGGGTATCTTTGCTCACATAGGAAGCATCTTTTAAAACAGCAAGTACCTGTTCTTCCAGTCCCTGCCTGTAAGGCGGATCCATAAAAATACAGTCAAAAGGCTCCTCTCCTTCTAAAAGACGAAGGGCCGTCAGGGCCTCCTGGCTGAAAATCCTGGCTCTGTCTGCCAGTCTGGTAAATTTCAGATTTTCTTCTATGACTTTTACTGCTTTTCTGTTTTTTTCAACAAAGGTGCAAAAATCAGCCCCCCTGCTTAAAGCTTCTATCCCGATCCCGCCGCTTCCGGCGAAAATATCCAGAAACCTGCACCCGCACATATAAGGCTGGAGGATATTAAAAAGAGTCTCCTTGATCCTGTCTGTAGTGGGTCTGGTTTCCATACCCGGGATTGTCTTAAGGGGCATACTTTTTGCGCTGCCTGCAATTACTCTCATATATTTTGTCCTTTTCTTATCGGGAATTCAGCCGGTAATCCAGATCTCCGTGTTCCAGACCAAGGATCAATGATTCCGCTGTTGCGATATTGGTGGCAATGGGAATATTATACTGATCACAGCACCTGGAAATCTGATATACATCCGGTTCCTTTGGATCGATCATGGCAGGATTGTAAAAGAATATGACCATATCAATATCTCCCCTCTCGATCATCTCCGTAAACTGTTTGTCTCCTCCCATACTGCCCGGAAGGAATTTATGGACATGAAGATTGGTAGCCTCCTCGATCCTTCTCCCCGTCGTTCCTGTAGCATATATTTCATGCTTTGAAAGAATATTTTTGTAAGCAATGCAAAAATCTTCGATCAAAGCCTTTTTACTGTTATGTGCTATAATACCTATGTTCATCTGCATCATCCTTATTATTTTTTATCAAAAATCATTATAGCAAAAACGCTAACTTTTTTCAATTATCATTTATTATTTTATACATTTTTTACAAATCAATGAAGTCTCGTTACAAAATGCTCTGTATGAAAACTCTGATTTTCTTTTTCTTTCTTTCGGTCTGGCTTTTTATTGTAATATAATTCTCAGAATTTGTCAAAACATGAAAGAACTTCTAGTGTATTTTTTCTTTATCTTCATATAATACCACTGTAACAAAAAACAACTTTCAAAGGAGGAACTAAAAATGTCTAACAGTAATTCTTCTAACAAAGCAGCAGTGCCAGAGGCCAAAAGTGCATTAAACCGTTTTAAATATGAGGTAGCCAATGAACTGGGAGTCCCCCTTACAGACGGCTATAACGGAAACCTGACTTCCAAACAGAACGGTTCTGTAGGCGGCTATATGGTTAAAAAGATGATCGAGGCTCAGGAAAGACAGATGTCCGGCAGCGGCAGCATGCAGCAGTACTAATCTTCGGACAGACTATATGTTCTTATTGGTTTAGCTTATGGATCGGGCAGGGAAATTGCTTCCCCTGCCCGATCATCGTGATACCCCGCGTATCGCACAAAATCAGGGCAGAAGATATTTATACCAGATATCTTCTGCCCTGTAATTTGCTTAAAAGCATAAGGCAAGGGGAAATGCAAGGATTTCATTTCCCACTGCCCGCATGAGAGCCAGTCATCCATAGATGCTCCGGCCCATGGGTCACAACAGACATATCAGATCCCAGATCCTGCTGTCCATTGTATGAATAACATTTATATTGGAATTATAAAAACTCTACTTATAACTCTACTTTTCTTCCGCCTTCTACGAACTCGCCGTTGACTACATAGTAAGCAGCATGCTCTTCAGGTTTCACGTAAATCTGGATATCTTTGATATCGCTTTCCTTTTTACCAGTCTCAGCCATCCATGCTTTTTTCACGTTGGCCTTTACATCATCTAAGTTATACTCTGCTCCTGCGAACTGAAGGAATACAGTCTCTTTTACTTCTGTCTTCTCTGCAGGCTTTTTAACAGCAACTGTCTTCTTAACGGTAGTTGTCTCTTTCTTCACTGGTGTTACTTTTTTTGCTGGTGCTTTCTTGGCAGCAGTAGTTTCAGTTTTAGGTACTTCTGTCTTCACTGGAGTTGTCTTCACGGCAGCTTTTGTTGCCTCAGCTGTCTTTGCTGTTGTCTTTTTTCCTGACATAAAATTCTCCTCCTTTATACTTCCAACTCTAAATGTCCCGTTTATCATATACCTTTTTTTTTAAATTTTCAAGTTTTTCCCGGAAGTTTCTGTTTTTTTACAGAAACATAACGGTCATTCTGAATCCGAAATCCCTGAGAAATTTCCGGGATTTTCCTCCTTCTCACAGACTTTACTCATAAGCCGGGAGATTCTATCTTATCCTTTCCATAACTCAGAAGCCGGTCTTTCAGGCGGCTGTTCTGTTCCAGTTCCAGCCCGGGGTCCAACAGCAGGATCGCCCCTGCTGCTTCACTCGCCTTCTTCAGGATATCTGCATCCTGAAAGATATCTCCCAGACGGAATTCCAGCATGCCGCTCTGGCGGATCCCCAGCAGTTCTCCCGGTCCCCGAAGCCGCAGATCCTCGCCGGCTATAAAAAATCCGTCATTGGACTTTACCAGGATTTCCAGCCTTTTCCTGGTTTCTTCATCATCCCCTCCATAGACAAAAATACAGTAAGACTGATATGCCCCTCTTCCTACTCTTCCTCTTAGCTGATGAAGCTGGGCCAGACCAAAGCGCTCTGCATTTTCTACCATCATCACGGTGGCATTAGGTACATTAACTCCTACTTCAATAACCGTAGTGGACACCAGCACCTGTATCTCGTTTTCAGCAAAAGCCTCCATGATCTTATTTTTTTCAGCAGCTTTCATACGTCCGTGGAGATAAGCCACTTTTATCTGGGAAGGCAGCGTCCGGGAAAGCATCTGACTGTAATCCAGGACATTCTCTGCCTCCAGCCCTTCGCTTTCCTCCACCATAGGACAGATCACATAAACCTGACGGCCCTGAAGGACCTGATTTTCAATAAATTTATAGGCTTTGGGCCGGTAGGAAGTATCCACCACGCAGTTTTTAATAGGGAGCCTCCTGGCCGGAAGCTCATCCATAACGGATATATCCAGATCGCCGTAAAGAATGATTCCCAGGGTCCTTGGAATAGGGGTAGCGCTCATGACCAGCACATGGGGATTTCCTCCTTTCTGGGACAGATCTTCTCTCTGGTTCACACCGAACCGGTGCTGTTCATCGGTGATCACAAGGGCCAGATCCTGATAAAAAACTTTTTCCTGGATCAGGGCATGGGTGCCAATGATCAGCTTTGCCTCTCCCTCCCGGATCTGCCTGTAGATTTCTTTTTTCTCTTTTCCTTTTGTGGAACCGGTAAGGAGGACTGCAGGATAGGATAATCCCTGTTCCTCAAGAAGCTGACACATACCTTCATAGTGCTGTCTGGCCAGTACTTCTGTAGGCGCCATAAGGGCCGCCTGACAGCCGTTTGCCGCAGCCAGGATCATAGCCAGAAAAGCAATGATCGTCTTTCCGCTTCCCACATCTCCCTGTACCAGCCGGGACATCAGATGTTCTCCCGTCATGTTGGTCTCGATCTCATTCCAGACCCTTTTCTGGGCATTGGTCAGGTCATAAGGCAGATTCTCTATGATATTCTCCGTTTCCCATACCGGTTTCAGATGAAAAGTATTTTTTCTGTTCTGGTTCTTTTCTTTCATCATACGGACCGACAGGATAAAAAGAAGGAATTCATCAAAAACCAGCCGCTTTCTGCCCTCCATCATATCTTTCCTGTTCTCTGGAAAATGGATATGTGTCAAAGCATAATTATATTCAGCCAGATGGTAATGGGTACGGTATTCTTCCGGAAGATACTCTTGGGTCATCTCTCTCTCATCCAGTATCTGCTTCATGGTCTTTGCCATAAACTTATTGGTCAGGCCTTTCGTCAGACTGTAGATCGGATAAAGTACGTGAAGACGCTCTTCATACTGTTCCCTGGAAAAGATCTCCGGATGTTCCATGATGCGCCTTCCTCTTTTTTCCACCACCATCCCACGAAAAATGTACATTCCTCCCGGGCGCAGTGTACTCCGGAGAAAAGGCATATTGTACCAGGTAAACCAAAGCGTCTGTTCTCCTTCCCTGGCGCTGGCAGTGATCACAGTAAGCCTTCCTGTGTTCTTTACCCCTACTTTTCCTGAAAGCCTTGCGAAAACCGCGTTTTTTTTCCCGGGAAGGGCCTGGGAAACCGCCACCGGCTCCTGATATTCATCATAATCCCTGGGATAATACCGGAGAAAATCCCCCACTGTAAAAATCCCCAGCTTTCCAAGCAGTTTCTCTGTTTTTTCACCAATACCTCTGATCGTCCGTATACTGTCCTGTTCTTTCATTCTTCTGCTCTCCCATCGCCTGTTCTTCATCCTTTTCGACATCTGGCAATCCTGTCCTGGGCAAACAGGAAAGCAGAATTCCTGTTCATCCAGGATACGGCAAAAAGGCTGGAAAAGATCTATGACCTTCTGTCATAAAATCCCTCCAGCACTTTCAATTCCTGAAATCTTCCTATTTGCTTATTCTACAGAGATCACATAATAGTAGATCGGCTGTCCTCCATAATTGATCTCAATATCATAATCCGGGTACAGTTCTTCCAGCCGGGAGGAAACTTCCTCTGCGTCTGCTTCTGTCACTTCAGCTCCGTAATAAATACTGATCAGCTCACTGTCTTCGTCTGTCATTTTTCCTGTCATTTCTACGGCAACCTTCTGGATATCCTGTCCTACTGCCAGGATTCCTTTATCACCGATCCCCATGATATCTCCTTCATGGATCTCCTGATCGTCGATCCTGGTATCCCTCACTGCATAAGTCACCTGTCCGGTCTTTACATTTTCAATGGCTTCCATCATCTCGGCAGTATTTTCTTCTACGGTTTTTTCCGGTACATAAGCGATCATAGCTGAAATTCCCTGAGGAACGGTCTTTGCAGGGATCACCACGATATTCTTGTCTTCTGTCAGATCCCTTGCCTGATTTGCCGCCAGTATAATATTCTTGTTATTCGGGAAAATGAAAATATTCTTGGCATTTACCTCAGCAATGGCTTCCAGCATATCCTCCGTGCTGGGATTCATGGTCTGGCCTCCCTGGATCAGGTAATCAGCTCCCAGCTCCTTAAAGATCTCTCCCATACCATCCCCGGCAGATACGGTGATAAATCCCACTTCCTTCTCCGGTTTTGCGGCTCTTTGGGCAGCCTGCTGAGCAGCCATTTTTTCAGCCTCTTTGATCACCTTTTCGTGATGCTCCAGCCGCATATTATCGATCTTCATGTTGGAAAGCTGTCCATAGGTCAGCGCCTTCTGAATGGCTTCGCCTGGATCATTTGTATGCACATGGACCTTTACAATATCCTCATCTGCCACTACCACCAGAGAATCTCCGATAGACATCAGATAGTCCTTAAACTCTTCCTCGTCCTTCTCTGTAAATTCTTTTTCCAGCATGATGATAAATTCTGTACAATATCCGAATTTAATATCGCTCTCTTCTGCAGGCACCGGCTTTGTTCCCGTGATCTTTGCCGCCGGCTTTTCAAAGTTCAGGTCGATCTCCTTGCCAAGATAACCGTCATAGGCGCCTTTCAGGACTTCAACAAGACCCTGTCCTCCGGAGTCTACCACGCCCGCTTCTTTCAGTACAGGCAGAAGTTCCGGCGTTCTGGCAAGGACTCTCTCCGCCTCTGCGATCACATCAGCAAAAAAACTTTCCAGGCTTTCACTGTCCTCTGCGATCTCCGCCGCTTTCTCAGAAACGCCTTTTGCCACAGTAAGGATAGTTCCTTCTTTGGGTTTCATAACCGCTTTATAGGCAGTTTCCACTGCTCTTTCAAAAGCTTTGGCAAAAATCGGCGCATCGATCTCTTCGTATTTTTCAATGACCTTTGTAAATCCCCTTAAAAGCTGTGACAGAATAACCCCGGAGTTTCCTCTTGCACCTCTTAATGATCCGGAAGATATGGCCTTTGCCAGGCTTTTCATATCCGGTTCTGACAGAGCGTTCACCTCAGAAGCCGCAGACATAATGGTCAGCGTCATATTTGTCCCTGTGTCCCCGTCAGGAACCGGGAAAACATTCAGCTCATTTATCCACTCTTTTTTCGCCTCCAGATTCTTGGCTCCTGAAAGGAACATCCGCCCAAGGATCTTTGCATCAACGGTATTGGTATTCACAACAAGTTTCCTCCTTATTAATCAATTACTCTCACGCCTTCTACAAGGATGTTGATCTTCTCTATAGTAAGACCGGTAAATTCTTCTACCTTATACTTCACATTACTTATCAGATTATCGGACACTGCAGAAATGCTTACCCCGTAGGCAACGATCACGTGGAATTCCAGAGTGATCTTATTATCCGCTATGGTCACATTAATCCCATGTTTCAGACTGTCCTTTTTCAACAGCTTTACAAGCCCGTCCTTCATACTCACCGCGGCCATACCTACTATCCCAAAACATTCAACCGCTACGCTTCCCGCATAAGTGGCAATGACATCTGTATCAATCGTAATCTTTCCTAATCCTGTATCAACAAATCCATTCATGCCGGACACCTCCATAATTTTATATAAGCTATTCTAACATATCTTTTCCTAAAACGAAATAATAATTTATTTTTTTTAGAATTTTACTTGCAAATTAAAATCTAATCTGCTAAAATAGCTAGTGTTGTGAGTTTGTTTATACGGACTTAGTATATATTAGGGAGGTGCTACCATGGCAAGATGTGCTATTTGTGACAAAGGCGCTCATTTCGGAAATAATGTCAGCCATTCTCATAGAAGAACAAACAAAATGTGGAAATCCAATATTAAATCTGTAAAAGTAAAGACAGAAAACGGAAATGCAAAGAAAATGTATGTTTGTACTTCCTGCTTAAGAAGCGGCAAGGTAGAAAGAGCATAAGAATGAAGAAAATATTAAAAGAGATATTACCCGATCAAAAATGTTGATCTGGTGATATCTCTTTTTTTCATTCAATGTCCGTAAAAAATTCCGCCGGCCCGGGCCTCTTTCTCAAAGCTTTCTATATAAAGATCTGCTGTCTCAGCAGCAGAATAAATTATAGCCTGCCAGGAGACACAGGGCGGCAGTCACCACCATCAAAAAAGTTTTCGGGAAGATCAGGGCGATAAAAAGCCCTGCCCCTACGCAAAATAATGCAAGTCCCCACACTCTGCGCATAATCTGTTTCTCCTTTTTCTCTTAATAACAGTATATGCAGACCTGCGGGGACCAATTATAACCTTTTTATCCTTCTTTCTTTTCTTCTTCTGTCTTTTCTTCCTTTTCTTCTGAAAGGACTACTTCACTTTTCTTTCCGTCTGTGAATTTGTTCAGGAAATCCGGAACCATATCCAGTATCTTGGTAAGACCGTCCTGATTCTTGATATTTACCAGTTTTGTCACGCCATTGGAGATCACCAGCACTGCACTGGGAGAAACCTTTCCTCCCATACCGCCTCCTCCGTTATTCTTTTTTTCTCCGGAAAAGGCTCCTGCTCCTACGCCGAAGGTCACATCCACCAGAGGCAGGATTATGGTATCTCCCACGGTGATAGCGTCTCCTACCACGGTCTTGGTAGAAATGAAACTGTCCATTCCTTTAAACAAAGATTCTACTGTAGATTGAAAGTTATTATTTTCTGAAGCCATAGCTGGTTCCTCCTTCACGTTGTTTACGACAATCCCACCGCTGACAAAGTCTGCCGTCTATTGTCTGAAATGCCTGATAATATAGCGGACATCCCGGCTGCGGATGATCTTTACCGCCGAGATCAGCACCATAATGCCGTACATTCTCCCTCTGAGAGAAACAGTCCCCTCCAAAACAGTCTGGTCAAAACATGGCTCTATACTGAAATTTTCCCCATACAGAGGATAAAATATGCCTGCCGCTCCCAGAATTTCTCCTGTAAGGCAGGGATCCTCTGTTCCGAATTTTAAGCGTCCCTGTACTTTTCTTGGAAGCACATGGGCGAGCAGCCTTTTTCCTTCCTGTAAGATCAGGTTCATTCCTCTTTTGAATTTTTCATTTTCCAGAAATTTCTTTATTTTTTTTATTTTATCACAGATATCTCCGGCTGTTAACCAAAATTTTTTTAAAGATCTGATCACTTCCCCGGGTATCCTGAAAATTTCTCCCAGTCTCCTGAGAAAAGCCGGATTTTTTCTTTTCATATATTTCGGAGGCTCTGCCTTTTCCCCCTCTTTTGATCTTTCCTCCGGCTTTTTTTCCTGCTCCCTGGCCTCGTAAGCCTCTATGTTTTCCCTCTCCGGTGTCCGGATTTCCCTCTCATATATTTCTGTCCGGGAAGGAACTGTATTTTTTCCGCTTTTTTTCCTTCTTTTCTTTTTTCTCTGTTTAAGGAGCCTGAAAAATTTCAGGACCGGGATCCCGAAGATCCGTATCTCATACCCGGCCCTTTCTTCTTTGCTGTCATACCACATCGAAAAAAAAATCAAATGGAAAAGCCAGGAGACCCCGGCTTTTCCCCCGTACTGCTCCTTATCCCGGTACCCCCGGGCCTGATACCGTACAGGGCAAAATAAAAAGGCAAGGATCCCCAGAAGAAAGATCCCTAGTAAAACAAGCAGGAGAATGCCGATTATTTTTAAGATCATAAAAACTATATGTAGCGCTGCCATTTTGTTACCTGATGTCCTCCCCGATCTGTTTTTCCAGCCATTTTCTTACATTGCCTGTGCCGGTCTCCTGATAAGTCTGCCGTACCATAGTTTCCACCAGTTCCAGAGCTTCCCAGTAGCCGCAAGCCAGGCCTACGATCACAGGACAGTTTTTCCGCCTGACTTTCTGCAGCAGTTCATTGGCAGAAAAGACGTCCAGCTGGTCCCGATGGTTAGCGGCAAGAGTGATCAGATAAACGTCCACCACTCCTGCGCCCTGGCTGATCCTGCGGATCAGTTTCTTTTTTTTCTTTTTTGCATTATTGCCAACATACAGCCCCTTATACCAGTTTAACATAAAAATTTCTTTCCCATCGAATCCTATTTTTTCAGTCTTTCCTCTATGGCATTGACCACAGACTCCAGGACTTTGATCCTGGCGTAATACTTACTGTTTCCTTCCACAATGATCCATGGCGCATAGGAGGTGGAGGTCTTAATGATCATTTCATTGACCGCTTCCTCATACTGATCCCATTTTTCCCGGTTTCTCCAGTCCTCGTCAGTGATCTTCCACTGTTTCTCCGGATTTTCCATGCGCTCCTTAAATCTCCGCTCCTGTTCATCTTTATCAATCTGCATCCAGAACTTCAGCACGATCGCTCCGGAATGAGTCAAATGTGCCTCCATATCATTGATCTCACGGTAAGCTCTCTGCCATTCTTCCTTTGTGCAGAATCCCTCGATCCGCTCAACCATTACTCTGCCGTACCAGGTCCGGTCAAAAATCGTGATATGTCCATCTTTAGGCATAGCTTTCCAGAATCTCCAAAGATAGTGATGGCTTTTCTCTGTAGGAGTAGGAGAAGCCGTCGGGCTTACCAGATAGCCTCTTGGATCCATAGGTTCTGTAAGACGTTTGATGACGCCTCCTTTTCCTCCTGCATCCCATCCCTCAAACCCCAGGACCACAGGGACCCTCTGGCGGTACAGCTCGCTGTGGAGGATTTCCATACGATCCTGGAGCTTTTTCAGCTTTTCTTTATATTCTTCCTTAGTATAGGACAAAGACAGATCCACTTTGCTCAGTACGGTAGAATCCAGATCCTTATCTTCCTTTGGACGCCATATTGTTTTCTCCTCCTGTGCTGCTTTTCTCTCTTCTTCCAGAGCCAGTTCTTCCCTTCTGGCCGCTACTTTTTCTGAAAGCCTTTCCACTACTGCAGTATAGATCTTCGCAGTGGCAAAACGCCGGTCTTCCGCCTCTATGATGGTCCATGGCGCATACTCAGTCTCGGTCTTTTCCAGCATTTCCTCATTCATGGCTTTATAGCGGTCATATTCTTTATTTCTCTTGATATCTTCTTTGCTTACTCTCCATGCTGTCTCCTTGGAACCCAGCAGCTTATCGAAGCGCCTTTTCTGCTCCTTCTGGCTGATATAAAGAAAGAACTTGATCAGGACTGCTCCGTCATCTGTCAATGTACGTTCAAAGGTATTGATCTCCTGATAGGCATACAGGAGTTCTTCCCTGGAAATCTTATTTTCAAACCGGTCTACGGAAACTTTCCTGTACCAGCTTGTATCAAAAATAGCTATCCGTCCTTTCTCAGGAGTCTTCGTCCAGAACCGCCACAGGAAGGGGTGCATTTCTTCTTCTTCCGTGGCCTTCTTAATAGCAAAAACCTGAAATCCTCTGGGATCCAGAGGATAGATCAGTTTACTGATCTGAAGGCCCTTTCCTGAAGCTCCCAGCCCCTCAAAAGCGATGATCACCGGAATACCCAAAGCCTTGCATTCTCTTTGAAGCTTGGCAAGCTGAGGTTCCATAACCTCCATTTTCTCCTGATACACGCTTTTTTCCATTTTCTTTGTAAGATTGATCTGTTCCAACATTTCTTACTGCACCTCCTTCATTTGACCGGACCATGATATGGAAGAAGCTGCCGCAGTAAACAGCATCTATTTGTTTAGTGCGGCAGCCTTCTCTAAAAGTACTTTCGATTCCCCCAAAGATTTGCTTTTTTCAGATCCAGATATTCATTGTAGGCTCTTTCCAATATTTGCTTCTCATTGGAAAAGCGCAGCAGATGATATGCCTCATGGAACTTGTAAAAGCCGGAATCCACAAAGTATTCCTCCCTCTGCGGTCTGCTGTAATAGCTGTTTGCAGACATCAGATACCAGTAGACATTCTTTTCTACAGTATCTTCCGGAATGCAAAAACTATACTGACTCTTTCCTATATATTTTATAATATTCGCGGTAACGCCTGTCTCTTCCTTCACTTCCCGAAGAGCAGTAGTCTTATAATCTTCTCCTTTTTCCACGGTGCCCTTAGGCAGTACCCATCCCTCATATTTATGCTTATAGGATTTATACAAAGTCAGTATCTTTCCCCTATAGATCACCACTCCGCCACAGCTTGTTGCTTCGATCATTTTGTGGTTCCTCCTGCTAAAGACGTCCCGAGGGACGCCTGCGTTGTGTTCTTAAAGGTAGTATACCTCTTTTTCGGGACAGGCGCAATCCTTTCTTCTTTGTCAGCCGTAGTAGTATGCATTAAAAATTTCATGAGCAATAGGGACCGCCGCCCTGCTTCCTGTACCGGCGCCCTCGGCGATCACTGCCACCACCAGATCCGGATCCTCCACATTAGAAAAGCCGATAAACCAGGAATGGGTCCTGATAGAACCGTCGCTTCCCTCGTATTCTGCAGAGCCGGTTTTTCCTGCGGCACTGTAGCTTTCTCCTGAAAGCTGGGTGCCTGTTCCGGAATTAACTACTTCTTCCATCAGCCCTTTCAGTGTCTGAGCTTCGCTTTCACTCATCAGTTCCTTATAGACAGAAGGCTTGGTTGTTTTTATTACGTCCCCGCCGTCACTTTCTACATGGTCGATATAATAAGGTTTCATCAGTTCTCCGTTGTTGGCAACGGCGCTGGTGATCATAGCCATATGCATAGGAGATACCAGCGTAGTCCCCTGTCCGATAGAAGACTGCATCAGGAACGGGATCCCTTCGGATTTTTTCAGGTCTATGGTGCTCTTCCGGTAATCCAGGGAAATCGGAAGTTCTTTATTAAACAGCAGATCCTCTGCAGTCTTCTGGATAGTATCAGCCCCCAGATCCAGTCCGATCTGGACAAAAGCCGTATTGCAGGACTGGGCAAAAGCCGTGGTAAAATCCACCTGCCCGTGAACTTCTCCATCAAAACAGGGGATAGTATGGCCTTCCTGAGTAATGCTTCCTGTACAGTCGTAGGAAAAGTCATCTAAAGTTCCGTGTTCCCTTAGATAAGCAAGAGACATGACTACCTTGAAGATAGATCCGGGAGGATATGCTCCCTGGGTGGCCCGGTTCAGCAGACTGCTGTTCGTAGAGTCATTAGCCAGTGTATCCCAGTTAGCCTCTATGGTATTCGGATCAAAATCCGGCTTGCTGACAGAAACCAGCACCGCTCCTGTCTGAGGATCCATGACCACTATTGCTCCGTTATACCCGCCCAGGGCGTTATATGCCACTTCCTGGAGCCTGGTATTCAAGGTGGTTACCACATTGTCTCCCGGATTTTTCAGATCCATGATCTCATTTTTGATCCGGTCCACATACTCGTGATGTGTAGACATAAGGGATGAATTCGCCAGAGCTTCCAGGCCGTTTTTTCCGTTGGACACATAGCCTACCACATGGGCGAACATATTGCCGTAAGGATAAACTCTGGTCTCGTTTCCTTCACTGTCTGTCTGGGTATATGCCAGAGTCTGGCCGTCAGCGGATAGGATACTACCCCTTACGATCCGGTCTTCTGCCTGATTCTGCCTGCTGTTGTAAGGACTGCTGATAATATCATCTCTCTCCCAGATATTAAAATAGCCCATATAAACGATAAGGGAAACAAAAATCAGAACAAAGAAATAACTGACAATGGTATACTCCCGGTTTTTCCGCCTTTTTGCTTTTTTTCGTTTTTTCTTCTGCAGCTCCTCTTCTCTTCTGAGCTGTTTCTCATATTTTTTCTTTTTGCCGTTCAAATTCCTCATCCTCATCTTCTCTTAGAATATACAGCCCCTGGATAATGGCCAGCATGATGATAGTGGCCAGCACAGAACTTCCTCCATAACTCACCAGCGGAAGAGTGATCCCTGTCATTGGTATAAATTTGCTCACGCCTCCAATGGTCAGAAATACCTGAAAGGCATATTCGGTTCCAAGCCCCAGCGCGATCAGTTTGTAAAAACGTTTCTTGATCCTCAGAGAAATATTTACAACCAGAAGGAACATACTCATACACACAAGGATCATGCAGATGGCAAAAAGTCCTCCCAGCTCCTCACAGATCGCAGCGAACATATAATCCTGCTGCACAAAGGGGATCAGTTCCGGGGAACCCTTGCACAGGCCCACGCCAAACCATCCTCCTGCGCCGATAGCAAAAAGTCCCTGGAGGATCTGATAGCCGGAAGTCTCCCATACAGAAAAAGGATCTCTCCATGCCACAACTCTCTGTCTTACATGAGAAAACAGGAAATAGGCGATCACCGCCGCCAGGCACCCGCTTCCCAGACCCGCAAAAAGATACAGGGGCTTTTTGGTGGCCACATAAAGCATGACCACATAAGTAATGAAAAACACCACTGCGCTTCCCAGGTCTCTGGAAAGGACCAGCACCAGCACATAAGCCGCCGCCACTGCCGTGGTGATCACATGATCCAGGAAGGTTGCGCTTTTCTTATAAAGTCTGCTGGCTACAAAAAATACAAAAATGATCTTAACAAATTCCGAAGGCTGGAAGGCAAAAGATCCGATGTTAATATTGATCTTCGCTCCGTTTACATTAGAGCCTGCCACCAGCACCACTGCCAGCATGAGAAATCCCACTGCCGCATAAAGCCATGTAAGCTTTTTCAGAAAGTACATTTTCCGTATCATTACCGGAATGACCATGGCCAGCACAGTAGCCGCCACGGCGATAGCCATCTGGCGAAGTCCCGAATCCGGATCCAGTCTGGCCAGCATGATAAATCCAATAGACAGAAGCATACACATGTGATTCAGCAAAAGGATGGATGAGTTCTTATATAAAGCCCTGTATAACGCCTGGACAATGACCAGGTACAGGATCAGGGCTCCAAAGATATATAGTACCTTCAGTTCCTCTGTCTGCAGAAAGATCACAAGAAATGCCGTAAAATCCAAAAATATGATCAGCAGAAGCTGTTTTCGCAGGATATATCTCTGATCATAGTCCTCCTCATACCGGAAAACCAGGAAACTTTCCAGAGTATACAGCAGCATAATGATCAGTATCAGATATTTTGATAATTCAACAATAATATTCAGCACTTTTTCACCTACTCTACTCCCCTTCTGAAATGCCCTTTTGTAAATTCAGGCAGTTTCTCCGGATTTTTCTTTTTCTCTGTTGGTTTTGTAAATCCATAGGCCAGGGCAAAAAGCTCCAGCATTTCCCTGGTCTGCTCGTATCCTTCCTCTGTAAAATTCAGGCGGAAGACGGGAATTCCCATTTCCAGTATTTCCCCTGCTTCTTTGACAAGCCCTGTGGGGATACTGTTATAGATCACATTATAGCAGAAATCGCAGAAACATTTTGTCAGAAAATGCTGTCCGTAACGATCTTTCAGCCACACCTTCCCGGATCTGTGATCACAAGACCCGCAGGTTTTCTTCAGGCACTGGGCGGAAACCATCATAGGATAATAACCGTAAAGAATCATTTCACTGTTTCTGGTGTTTTTCTCCCTGATCTCTCTGCCGTTCAGTTCCAAAGGCAGAGTGGTTCTTTTCACTCCCAGATCCTCCAGAAATTCTTTTGCCAGATCGTTAAAATTATAGACGGAGTAGTCGCAAACCAGCTTCTCTCCCAGACCCAGCTCCTTGAAATATCCCACTTCTTCCAGGTTCCGCACCAGGAATCCATCTATATCCTCTCCCAGATCCCGGAAAATATCCTCATAACCGTCCAAGCGTCCTTCTCTCAGCACATATGGCATTGCCAGATAAAATTCCTTTCCGGCCATAGCCGCCTCTTTTGCCGCTTTTTTCCCATTGGCTTTCAGATTTTTTAATCCGATCATGGAAAGGGAAACATAAACTCCCGCAACCGCCTGGCTTTCCAGGACCGCCTTCCACTGATCGCTGTTCTCCACAAGAACATAAAGCCTTCCGAGATCTGTTTCCCGGGCTGCCGGATCTTCTAGATCTTTCTTTTCCTCCCTATCTCCATCTTGCTTTAAAGGAAGCTTCCTCCGGAATTTCTTCAGATATGCTTCTTCCAGCTTTTCAAGGCCTTCCCTTCTCAGCGCGTTCAGATTCTGCATTGGCAGAAATCCCCTTTCATCGGTCAGAATTTCCAGATCTTCAAAAATGAACGGAGTCTCTCCTGTCTTTTCCATCTGACGTCTTATCCTTTCTGCCGAAAGGGGCTGTTTTTGCGCCTCTTCCACCAGGCTTCCCTGGATCTGCACATGTACATCTTTAAACTCCAGATCCAGTATAGCAGGACTGCCCGTATAGAGGATTAAATTTCCATAAATTTTTTCTTGTGTTTTTGTATCTAAATATTTCTTTTTTAATTCGGTAAATAATTCTTCATTACGATTTTCGGAAGTTTTTTTCTTCCGGCCCTGTTCCTTGTAATTAACTACAGCCATCATATTTCTTCCATTATGACTGTGATAATAACCCTGATTAAACCCATCTCGCTGATAAAGATCCAGAAGGATCTGACGGTCCTCCTCAGACACCTGATAATGCTCCGGATCTTTTTCATAGAGATCCAGATATTTCCGGTATACAGAGGTTACTCCTGCCGCATATTCCGGTCTCTTCATCCTTCCCTCTATTTTCAGGGAATACACGCCTGCTTTCAGGATTTCCGGCAGGATCTCAACGGTACACATATCCTTTGGGCTCAGCAGATACCGGCTGTTTTCGTCATTTAAAGCTTTTCCCCCTTCAAAGGCCTGGTAAGGCAGCCTGCAGGGCTGGGCGCATCTTCCTCTGTTGCCGCTTCTGCCCCCAAGCATACTGCTGAACAGACACATGCCGGAATAGCAATAGCAAAGAGCCCCATGAACAAAACATTCAATCTCCATCCCGGTTTCCTCATGAATCCTCCGGATCTCCTCCAGGGAAAGTTCTCTTGCAGGCACGATCCTGGATACCCCTGCTTTTCCAAGAAGGGCGGCTCCCTTTGGTCCTGTAACCGTCATCTGGGTGCTGGCATGGATCGGCAGTCCTGGAAACTCTTTTTTCAAAAAGGCCAATACTCCAAGATCCTGGACAATAACCCCATCTGCCCCCTGTTCATAAAAGGGTGCCAGGAAATCATAAAGCTGTCCATAAAGCTCCCGGTTCTTCAGCAGCGTATTCACTGTAAGATAGATCTTTTTCCCATGGATATGGGTAAAATCAATGGCTTCTTTCATCTCATCCCTGTCAGGATTGTCTGCGTAGGCCCTGGCTCCGAACAGACTGCCGCCGATATATACGGCATCTGCCCCGGCCCTTATCACAGCCTGCAGTCCCTGATAGGAACCTGCAGGAGCCAATAATTCGGATTTCATAGATTTCTTATATCCTTTCTAACATTTTCTATAAAAAGAAAAGGGGCGTTACATGATCTGCCGCCCCGGTTTTTCTATTCTCTTACTTTAACAGTTCTTCCAGCTCCTTCTCCAGCTCGTCCACTTTCGCCTGGAGTTCTGCGATCTGCCGGTCCTTTTCCTGACCTGATTTTTTTCCCCGGTCCAGTTCTACCTGACCGTTGATCAGATCATGCTTCAGATCGTACATCTCCCGATCCTTGGCCTCCAGTTCTTCTTCGTACATCTCTGCCTGGCGTTTCGCTTTAAAATAATCATCTGCAATATTCAGGCTTAATAAAGTGTGTCTGGTCTCCAGCGCCTGCCGGTTATATCCCGGCAGCTGTCCCAATTCTGTAAGTTTATTATTCATATAATTAGCGACCTTCTGGAGATATTCCTCGCTTTCATAGCCGCTTAACGTGACAATCTTTCCCCCGATCAGCACCTGGGTAGTATTTTTCACTGCCATATGCTTCCTCCCGCCTTTTTCTTAGGTTTCTATGTCTATTATAATCGAATTTTAAGGAAAAACAACTATTATTTTGTCCCCAGATGATGATAGGTCAGATCTGTAACAGCCCTGCCCCTGGGTGTACGCAGAAGAAATCCCTTTTTGATCAGATAAGGTTCATATACATCCTCGATGGTCCCTGCGTCCTCTCCGATAGCTGCCGCCAGGGTGTCCAGACCTACAGGACCTCCTGCAAACTTTTCTATAATGGTAGAAAGAAGCAGCCGGTCTGTCTGATCCAGACCATACCGGTCTACTTCCAGAAGATCCATGGCAAAATCCGCTACGTCTTTGGTGATCCTTCCGTCATATTTTACCTGGGCAAAATCTCTTACCCGTTTCAAAAGCCGGTTGGCTAGACGGGGAGTCCCCCTGGAACGTCTGGCCATCTCCAGCGCCCCGTCCTCGTCAATCTCCACTCCCAGTATTGCCGCAGAATGGATGATGATCTTCTGAAGCTCTTCTTCCGTATAAAATTCCAGATGATGGACCACACCAAAACGGTCCCTTAAGGGAGCCGTCAGAAGTCCGGCCCTGGTAGTGGCTCCCACCAGAGTAAACTTTGGAAGATCCAGCCGGATAGAACGGGCAGTTGCCCCTTTGCCGATCATAATATCAATGGCATAGTCTTCCATGGCAGGGTAAAGGACTTCTTCTACCTGCCGGTTCAGCCTGTGGATCTCGTCTACAAAGAGTACATCATTCTCCTGAAGACTGTTTAAGATCGCCGCCATTTCCCCTGGCTTTTCTATAGCAGGCCCGCTGGTGACCTTCATATGCACCCCCATCTCATTGGCAATGATCCCTGCCAGAGTGGTCTTTCCAAGGCCCGGAGGTCCGTAAAACAGCACATGATCCAGAGCGTCTCCTCTCTGCTTTGCCGCTTCAATATAGATTTTCAGATTGCTCTTGGCCTTTTCCTGGCCAATATAGTCTTTCAGATATTGAGGACGGAGACTTCCTTCTGTGCGGATATCTTCTTCCATCACATCTGTCGTAATGATTCTTCTTTCCATGTCATTCTCCCAAACTGCCAAAGACAGTTTTTTCTGTCTTTATCTATCTGATCTTTCAGAACATATTTTTCAAAGCCAGCTTCAGCAGGGTCTCAACGCTCATATCCGGCGTCAATTCTACTTTTTTCACCGCCCGGAGGGCATCCGTCCCTGAATATCCTAAGGCAGTCAGAGCTTCAACAGCTTCTTTCTTGACGTCGGTCAGGTCCGCCTCTCCTTCTGCTCCCGGCATTTGAATATGCTCTGCCTTCATTTCCAGTGCTTCCTGGATATTAAATTTATCCTTCAGTTCCAGGATCAGTTTCTGAGCGGTCTTCTTTCCTATTCCCGGCGCTCTGGAAATGGTTTTCACATCATCTGCCAGAACCGCAAAACGCAGCTCATCAGCGCTGAGTCCGGACAGAACTCCCAGAGCCGCCTTTGGTCCGATGCCATTCACCCCTAAAAGAAGTTTAAAGGTATTCAAGTCATCTCTTGACAGAAATCCAAATAGCTGAAGGGCATCTTCCTTCACATTCAGATAGGTATGTATTTTTATCTCCTGCCCTTTGTGGAGAAGGTGTTCCACTGCTCCCATAGGCATAAAGATATTATATCCCATATTTCCTGCTTCCAGGATCACCCGGTCTTCCAGGATTTCTTCTACTGTGCCTTTTATATATGCGATCATACGAGTTTCCTTCCTGATGTTCTCTTTAAGATTTCTCCTGACAGGATCCCGATGAGGAATCCTGTGATCAGCCCGGCAATGAGAAGGGCCGGGAAATAATAGAACAGATTTACATTTTCCACTACCAGAGCCGCCACAACGATCTGGCCCAGATTATGGGTTACCCCGCCCACAATACTGACCCCGGTAATAGAAAGTCCCAGATATCTTTTCGCCAGTGTCATACAGGCCAGACTAAGTGCCGCTCCCGCCAGACTGAATAAAATAGAGAAAAGATTTCCGAACAAAAATCCGATCACAAGGATCCTGATAAAGGATATCATAGCTGCCTCTTTATAACTATAGGTATAAAGTATAAAAACTGTCACAAGGTTCGCCAGCCCCAGTTTGATCCCGGGGATCCCTGCAAATACAGGAAAAAGAGATTCTACATATCCGAATATAATGGCAACGGCCGCGAAAAGGCCCATATAAGCTGTTTTTTTCATTCTTTTCTCCTGTTACTGCACAACGCCGTCCAGCTGTTCGTCTTTATCATTTCCGGTAATTTCCACCACCACGCGATTAGGGAGGCAGACGATAGTCTCCCCCTGTATATGGATAGGCCCCTGATGGATACAAAGCTGATCCGGACAGTCCGCCTGGATCATATTTACTTCACCGTCTTTTATCTCACAGACATTGGTATCATTGATCTCTATGGTCTGATCTTCGGACAGGCTGTAAGTTCCGTACTCTTCTCCGCCCACAGTGATCCGCACCCGTGAGGCATCCTCCCCGGCAAAGATCCCCGCAGCCCTGGGAACAACCCAGCATAAAAGAGCCAGCACCAGCACAGCCCCGATCAATATTAAGTCTCTTTTCTTCATGGATCTCTCCTGTTCAATTCGCTGTGTTTTATCTTAACATAGGAGGGGTAAAATTGCAAATCTATTAAAAAGGGCCGCCCCATCCACAGATCCCTCTTCCGGCTCAGACTAGAATTTGCCGGAGAGAGGGATCTGTGGATGGGGCTGTGCTTTTTAAGTCGGAGGGTTCTGTTGATAGGGCGTGCTTTTTAGGTC
>ERZ1643247.513-NODE-513-length-46761-cov-6.064553_pt1 | contig 46761 bp, 41 predicted proteins | sample MGYA00579264_ERZ1643247 | MGnify/ENA primary metagenome ERZ1643247 (study PRJEB29033, sample SAMEA4952262) | chicken gut metagenome | biome: Broiler Chicken; feature: Gastrointestinal Tract; material: Caecum | place: Ireland | collected 2018 | study: Broiler... | reverse complement strand
GCTTTCTTTGATATTGGTCTATCTGGTAGGAAGTCTGTTCTTCGGCGTGCGGTTGTCCGGTTCTGTGGGAATTTTTCTGGCCTCCTATCTTCTGGTGATGCTTTCCACATTCAGCATTGGAGTGATAGTAGGCGGAGTCGCTCCGAACATGAAGGTCGCCAGTATTGTTGCCAGCGTTTTGTATTTTCCCATGTTAATCTTCTCCGGGGCAACACTCCCATACGAGGTGATGCCAATAGCATTGCAGAGGATTGCAGATATTCTTCCACTGACGCAGGGAATCAAGTTACTGAAAGCAGCTTCGCTGGGCTTACCGATAGAAGTTGCCTGGTTTCCTCTGGTTGTTATGGTGGCTCTGATTATTATTTGCGGAGGAATTGCGGTGAGATTCTTCAAGTGGGAATAAGGTAGTAAAAATCCAAAGAATTTTCAAAACCCCCTTTTGGACATTCCCTCCTCCCCGTCCCAAAAAGTAACGTTTTTCGCCCCGCGTGAGAATTTGAGACGCGCTGTTATTGGTGTCCAATGATTTTTTATGTATTTGTTCATATAATAGGATACATAATAAAACGACAGGAGGTTTTGCAATGACAGTACATCATGAAGATATTCAAGACGTTGCGCGGGGCTTCAATCGGACCTGGAACATGGTTTGAATGACCATTTTACAGGAGAGTAAGGCGGAGAAGACCGGAACTCTCACCCAGAACCGTATGACTTTAGACAAAGCTTGGACCGACGGCATAAAATATGATGACCGCTTCTGACATTGCAAAAAAACTGGGCGGCCTTTATTTCTATTGCTTTGGCTTTTCTGGCATTCTTTATATCTTTCTCCACACTGTTTGGCATGATCCGGCTTTTTCCTTTACAGAATATTCCTCCGGGATTCTTTCCTAAAATGATTGGAACTCTTTTTTAATATATGCTATACTTCAGTATACTGTAATAGAGCGCGGCGGGTGAGAAAATAACGTTCTTTCGGCGCGCAGTTTAGATAAAGTTTAGGTTCCTGTTGTCTAATGGGCAGGAACAATTGCTATCGGAAGGAATATTTATATATGATTAGAGTATTAGCGATCTGCCACGGCAATATCTGCAGATCACCAATGTGCGAATTCATTTTAAAAGATATGATCAGGCAGAAGGGCCTGGAAGATGAGTTTTATATTGAATCCTGCGCCACCAGCACGGAGGAAATCGGTCGCTCCCTGCACCCGGGCGCCAAGCGAAAGCTGGATGAAATGGGGATTCCCAATGAGCGGCGCCGGGCAAGACAGCTGACAAGAGAGGATTACGATGCGTTTGATTATCTGATCTGCATGGATGAGTGGAATGTGCGCAATATCATGAGGATTATCAGACGGGATCCGGAGAATAAGGTTCATATGCTTCTGGAATACGCCGGAGAGCGGCGGGAGATCGCAGATCCGTGGTATACCGGTAATTTTGACGAGACGTATGAGGATCTGATCCGGGGATGCACCGGTTTTCTGCAGTATCTGGGTTTTTAGGGTGTCAGCGGGAAGAAATGTATTTTTTCCGGAGAGCTCGAATATATATGGAATGTTTGTTTTCCTGAAAGGGATTGTGATCCGATAACAGAAAATGTAAAGACAGAAAGAGGGGAATTAAGCAGAATGCTTCAAGTCAGACAGCTCTGTAAAGAGTACAGGACGGGAGATCTGGTCCAGAAGGCACTGGATCATGTGGATTTAAATCTCCGGGATAATGAGTTTGTGGCAATCCTGGGTCCCAGCGGCTCCGGTAAGACGACACTTCTTAATATCATTGGCGGTCTTGACCGGTACGACAGCGGTGATCTGATTATTAATGGGATTTCCACAAAAAAATATAAGGACAGAGACTGGGATTCCTATCGGAATCATACCATTGGTTTTGTGTTTCAAAGTTATAATCTGATACCACATCAGACAATTCTTTCCAATGTGGAACTGGCATTGACTATCTCCGGTGTGGGAAAAAGCGAGAGACGCGAGCGGGCCATTCAGGCTCTCACAAAAGTAGGACTTGGAGAGCAGGTACATAAGAAGCCTAATCAGCTTTCCGGCGGGCAGATGCAGCGTGTGGCAATCGCGAGGGCGCTGGTCAATGATCCTGATATTTTGCTGGCCGACGAACCGACAGGCGCGCTGGACAGCAATACCAGTGTGCAGGTGATGGATTTGCTTCAGGAGGTGGCCAAAGACCGTCTGGTGGTCATGGTCACTCATAATCCGGAGCTGGCGGAGCAGTACGCCACCCGTATTGTGAATCTGAGGGATGGAAAAATCCGTTCTGACAGTAATCCATTTATAATAGAAGAAACAAAACAGGAAGAGCTGAAGCATAAAAACATGGGGAAGTCGTCCATGTCTTTGTTGACGGCATTGTCCCTGAGTTTTAATAATCTTCGGACCAAAAAGGCCCGGACATTGCTGACCTCTTTTGCCGGTTCCATCGGAATTATAGGCATCTCCCTGATACTTGCTCTTTCTACCGGTGTCAATGATTATATTAAAAGCGTGGAGACGGATACGTTATCGCAGTATCCGCTGCAGATTCAGAGCACGGGTTTTGATCTTTCCTCGATGATGATGACCGGAGCAGATTCCGGGCAGAAAGATGAGGAACAGGGAAAGGTCAATGTCATTGAGATGGTGTCAGATATGTTTTCAACCATGGATTCCAACGACTTAAAATCTTTGAAAACTTATCTGGACAGCGGAGAAAGCGGCATAGAGGATTATACCAGTGCGGTGGAATATTCTTATAATGTGGCGCCGCAGATTTTCCGTCAGGAGGAGAAAGACGGAAAGACAAAGATCCGTCAGGTGAATCCGGATAAGTCTTTTGAGGCGCTGGGTTTTGGATCCTCTATGGGCTCCAACAGTATGATGTCTTCCATGATGGGAACCGATGTATTTTATGAGATGCCGGAAAATACCAGCCTTTATGAGAATCAGTATGAGGTAAAGGCGGGGCGATGGCCGGAAAATTATAATGAATGTGTTGTAGTTCTGACTTCCGATGGAAGTATCAGCGATTTTATGCTTTATACACTGGGACTTCGTGATGCGGTGGAGCTTGACGATATGATTCAGCAATTTATTGATGAGGAAACCGTGGAAACGCCGGGAGATATGGGTTCCTATTCCTACGAGGATATTCTGGGGACAACGTTTAAACTGGTCAACAGTGCGGACTTTTATGAATATGATGAAGATTACGAAGTCTGGACAGATAAATCAGACAATAAAAAATATATGAAAAAGCTGGTGGCGGACGGAGAAGATATCCAGGTGGTCGGCATTGTGCAGCCGGCGGAGGACGCCAAAGGTCTGCTTCTCAATGCAGGCATCGCCTACCCGCCGTCTCTTACAAAGCATGTGGTGGAAAATGCTGCCGGCAGCGAGATTGTAAAGGAACAGCTTGCACACAAAAAGAAAAACATATTTACTGGAAAGAAATTTGGAAAAACCGGAAAAAACAAAGATTTTAATATGGATTCCATGTTCACGGTCAATGAAGATGCATTTAAAGATATTTTCAATTTTGATATGGATTCCCTGTTTGGAGGCACCGGAGAATTTGATATGTCCGACATGTTCGGAAGCAGCGGAGGCTCCATTGACCTGACAAAGATGCTGGATCCGAATAAGATGAATTTCAAACTGCCTGAGATGAAAGACCTGGATCTGGACGGTTTGTTTGACGGTGTGGATATGAAGGTTTCTACAGATGAATTCAATGGTCTGGCGTCCAGGCTCCTGGAGGGTTATCTGGAGTACATTTCTTCCCATCCGGAAGCTGATTACGCCAATCTGGGACAATATTTCATGAATTACCTGAGTACGGACAGCGCCAGAGAGATCATTAATGAGAATTTGATGAATATACTGGCACAAAATGGTACATTTTCCGTGTCAGATGAAGATATGAAAAACTTATTTAGAGAGGTGCTGGACGGTTATCAGAAATATGCTGCGGACAAAGGCTATACTGACCCTGATAAGTTTGACGAATATTTACTGGAGTATCTGCAGACGGATGCCGGCAGCAGGATATTGAGCGACTGGGGCAGTGAGGTCATTGATAAAAACGGAAATATCACAGTTTCACAGGAACAGCTCCGAGTACTGGCAGAAGATCTTTCAGCCGGATATGAAGCATATGCTTCACAAAATGGAATGCCGAATCCGGCGGATATCGGTAAATATTTTAAAGATTATCTGGGGACGGACAATGCACAGCAGCAGTTAAATTCCGGGCTTCTTGATATGATTGATACCGGAAAGCTGCAGAAGAATCTGACCAGGGCAGTAAAAAAAGCGACGAATGACCTGACAGACGAATATTCCGATGATATTCAGACACTGATGAACGCCGTTATGACTCAGATTATGAATCAGATTGGCGCTAATATGGGCAATGCCATGCAGCAGATGATGTCACAGCTTGGAAGTGGTATGGGAGATATGATGAATATTGACGGCGACGCTTTTGCCAATGCTTTTTCCATGAATATGGATTTTGATGAATTTTCTGAACTGATGACATCCATGAACGCAGCGCAGAGCGCTACATATGAAAATAATCTCCGGACTCTTGGTTATGCGGATTTTGCCGAGCCGAGCGGTATAGATATTTATCCGGTGGATTTTGAAAGTAAAGAACATGTGGTGGATATTCTGGACAATTATAACAGCCAGATGGAATCGGAAGGAAAGGATGAACAGGTCATCACCTATACGGATATGGTCGGCACGCTCATGTCTTCGGTGACGGATATCGTGGATATCATCAGCTATGTGCTCATTGCCTTTGTGGCGATTTCCCTGATTGTGTCTTCTATCATGATTGGCGTCATCACCTACATCAGTGTGCTGGAACGAAAAAAAGAGATTGGTATACTGCGGGCTATCGGTGCTTCCAAAAGAAATATTTCGCAGGTATTTAATGCGGAGACATTTATTATCGGGCTGTGCGCCGGTTTAATGGGCATTGGACTTACGCTGCTCATTCTGATTCCGGGAAATGCGCTTATCCATCAATTGGCAGGCAGCAACGATATTAATGCCGTTTTGTCACCGGTTCCTGCCGTTATTCTGATTCTTTTAAGTGTTGGTCTGACTCTTCTCGGCGGACTGATTCCGTCAAAGAAGGCGGCGAAGAGCGATCCGGTACTGGCGCTGCGGACCGAATAAAGGATATAGTAAAAAATAGAAAGGAAGAAGGAAAGACATATGATGAACAGTTTTTTTGGCGGCCTTGGCGCGCTTCCTCTGGCGAAACATATGAAAAGCCGCGCCATCAATGCAGAAAATCCAACTGGAGAAAAGGGAAAGGGCGGCAGAGCGGCAAGCCCGCTGGGCCCTTCCAGGAAAGGCAGCCCGTGTCTGAAGGATATTCCTTCCGGGGCGACGGTCACCTTGGCGGACATTGACGGCCCGGGTGTAATTCAACACATCTGGATTACGGTGGATAACAAAACCAGCGATGCGGACTGCTTTGTGCTGAGAGATCTGGTGCTTCGGATGTACTGGGACGGGGAAGAAGAGCCTTCGGTGGAAACGCCTCTGGGCGATTTCTTCTGCTGTGGCTTTGGAAGGGAATGCATCGTCAATTCCCTTCCTGTGGCCGTAGCTCCCAACCGGGGATTCAATTGTTATTTTCCAATGCCTTTCAGAAAGAAAGCAAAGATCACACTGGAAAATCAGCATGCCAACGCCATTCCTGCTTTTTTCTACCAGATTGATTACGGTCTCTGCGAAGAACTTCCGGAGGATATCTGCTATTTTCATGCCCAGTGGCGGCGGCAGGAAATCACAAAAAAAGCGGAGGATTATGTGATTCTCGACGGCGTCCGTGGCAGCGGACATTATGTGGGTACCTATCTGGCGCTCACCACTCTGGAGAGATACTGGTGGGGAGAAGGCGAAGTAAAGTTCTATCTGGACGGTGATGAAGAGTATCCGACCATCTGTGGTACGGGGACAGAGGATTATTTCGGCGGTTCCTGGAGTTTTGCCCGCCAGATCAACGGTAAAACGGTAGAACAGAATTATTCCATGCCGTATATGGGCTATCCTTACTATTCCAGACAGGACGATCTGATTCACAATGATTACCACAATGATGACTGTATGCCGATGCGCGGTCTGTACCGCTGGCACATCCTGGATCCGATCTGCTTTGAGGAAGAACTCAAAGTAACTCTGCAGCAGATTGGCGTTGGTCACGGCGGACTTTTTGAGCGGCAGGATGATGTAGCGACGGTGGCTTACTGGTATCAGACGGAACCCCATGAGCCATTTGCTGAGTTTCCTGTGGCCAGGAACCGCTGGCCGCGATAATAGGCTGAATATATTTCTCATGTGTCTGGCAGCATGATCGAGAATACGGCTCCTTGTGGAACGTTGTCGGTCACCTGAATGCGCCCGCCGTGGGCTTCGACAATTTCTCTGGCGATGCAGAGTCCCAGACCGAAATGTTCTTTGCCGGTCCGGGAGTCCTCGGCCCGGTAAAATCGCTCAAAGACCTTTTCTTTATTCTCGTCAGGGATGCCGGGACCGTTGTCGCTGACTTTCAGCAGAAACTGGTGTTCGGATGCAGACAGAGAAAGGGTGATACGGCTGTCCTCCGGCGTGTAGGAGAGGGCGTTATCAATAAGTATAGATAGTACCTGCGTGATTCTTTGTGGATCGCACAGACAGGGCGGCAGCTCCTGTTCCGGAAGACGGACGGTGAGCTGCCGTTTTGTTTTTGCAGCCGCAGTCTCATACTTTTCAAATACGTCAAGGATAAGAGTATCAAGTTCAGTTTCCTCCATGGAGAATCTCCAGGATCTGGCGTCAGAACCGGCAAGAAACAGCATATCCTCAATGAGACGTGACATTCGTTTGCCTTCCGACTGCATCATGGCAATAAATCTTTGCCTGTCGTTTCCTGATGCCGTCTCGAGGGCTGACAGAGCGGACATGATCACTGTCAGAGGCGCCCGAAGCTCGTGGGAAGCGGCGGAGATAAACCGGGTTTGTCTCGCCCGGCTTTCCATGAGCGGCCGGATCAGCCGTCCGGTAAAAAACCAGAAAAAGAGAAAAAGAACCGTCACAGCGCCCAAATCAGCCAGCAGGAAAATCAGGCGTTGTTTCTGCATGTCTTTCTGAAGATTTTCCGTGGAATGGAGAAGAAGAATCCCAAGATATCCCTTTTCCATGGGAAGAGTGGCGGCGCTGGCATAATAGGTGACGCCGGCATCTTCCATGGCGTATTCCACGTGATGCAGCAGTTTATCGGAAGAAGGCGCGGCAAAAATATCCATACCATGTTCTTCTCTTGCCAGCGCAGAAGCTTTTTCCATCACAGAAAGCTCTCCTCCGGAATGGTGCAGCTGCTGATAATAAAGGGGAGTACCGTTATCATAAATCTGAATTATAAACTGACAGCTGGCTTCCAGACGGGACAGCCACTGGTGGCTGACGACTGCCTGATTTTCCATGTGGGACAAGGTGGTATTGACATTATTTAAGAAAGAAATGTATTGATTTCTTTCCAGTTCCCGCTCAGAAAGAGACAGGCAGAGAAGGGTGGCGCCCACGAGGATACAGCCGGTCACCACCGTGGCAAAAAGCGTCAGTTTCCAGTGAAATTTCTGATAAATATTTTTCTTTCTGTCCTTATTCTGTTTCATGGATTCTCCTCTTTTCATTCCAGAATATATCTGATTTATTCCAGCACATAACCGACGCCCCGCACGGTGATCAAGGATACTTCACTGTTTACAGTTTTTAACCGGCGGCGGAGAAAATGTACATAATTATCGAGATTGCCGTCTTCCACCTCTGCGTCCGGTCCCCATACCCGGGAGAGCAGCAGGCTGCGTGGCAGAGTCTGTCCGGCGTTGCGGATAAAAAATTCCAGCAGTGAGCCTTCTCTCCGGGAAAGAAGAATCTGCTGCCGTCCCTTTTGCAGCTTGCGGAGCACTGCATCATAACTGATATCTTTATAAGAGAGACAATCGCCGGCTTCCCACTGGCCGCTGCGGCGGGAAAGAGAGTGAATTCGGGCGAGAAGTTCCGGAAATTCAAAGGGCTTTACGATATAATCGTCCGCTCCGCTGTCCAGCCCCTCCACTTTATCATAAAGCTCTCCCAGAGCGGTGATCATGATGACCGGTGTTTTTATCTGCGCTTCCCTGGCCCGCCTCAGTACCTGCAGGCCGTTCATGGTGGGAAGCATCCGATCCAGAAGCACCATGTCATGAGCGTCTTCTTTCATATAGTGCAGCCCATCCAGCCCGTCGGTGCAGGCATCTACCAGGATGCCTTCCTGTTCCAGCTGATATTTCAATGTGTCACAGAGATTTTTATCATCTTCAATTAACAGAATTCTCATAGCTTTTCCCTTTCTGTTTTTATTTCACAAAACATTGGTATGATACCACATTTTTCTCTAAACTATCTCTAAAACCTGACAATAATTAGAGACTCTTTTAGAGAAAAAATAGAGACTGCTGTGCTAAGATAACGGCATAACATTTCAGGAGGTGCTTATACATGCAGGTAACCAGTAGATTTTCGGGACATAGATTGCTTTTATGGCTGCTATGTCTGCTTCTTCTTATAATATCCCTGACAGGCTGCGGAAATGCCGCGCCAGAGGGAAGTACTTCAGCAGGTGAAACAGCGAAAGGCCGTTTTCTGGAAGAAGAACTGACGCTGCCGGAGGATATCACCATGGTCGAGACCATCGGGCGTCTTTCGGACGGTTCTCTGGAGATGATGGCTCTCACAGGAGATGGAGCAGAGAGAAAACTTTTCTCTTCCAAAAATAACGGAGGCTCCTGGGAAGAAATTGCTCTTCCAAAAGAGCTTGACGCCGCAAACTGCCCGTTTACTTATGCTGCCGCCATCTCCGCCGACGGAAAGATTTTTGTCAACGGAGGCTTCGGAGCAGACGGTTCCTCTATGGAGAACTGGCTTTTTGCCGCCGACGGTCAGGGCAGAAAACTGGACATTCCTCTGAAGGACACCGAATCGTCCGGGGATGGATCCGTTGGTAATTTTGTCTCCGAAGGAGAGTTCACGGAGGACGGCAGCCTGTTTGCGCTGGATTTACAGCAAAATATTTATCGGATCAATGGAGAAACCGGAGAAGTTTCCGGTACGGCCGGAACATCTGACGATGCCAGGATATTTAATGCTTCCGGAAACCGTCTGTTCTATTTTTCCGAAGGAGAAATACATGTTTTGCGGACGGACGCCGAAGAAAACGGGGCGGACAGCGTGCTGCCGGACGCCGTTGTAGAAGAAAATACAGACAATTCCTATGTACAGGGAGATAAGACCATGGTCTTCGATTCTGATGGCGATGATATTTTTTATGCCAGTCATCAGGGTATTTATCACTATAATACCGGCGGAAGCGTCAGTGAGCAGATGGTCAACGGAGAACTTAATTCCCTTGGCAATCCAAATACGAGTTTCCGGAAACTGTTCCATATCAATGAGGATACATTTCTTCTGTGGGCGAAGGACGAATCAGACAGAGACGTGCTTTTAAAATACGCCTATTCCGCCGACGCTTCCACGGTGCCGGATAAAGAGCTGACCGTCTATGCGCTGGAAGATTCTTCCGAAATCCGTCAGGCTATCTCTGCTTTTCAGAAAGAGCACGCCGATATTTATGTCAATCTGAAAATCGGCCGCAGCGGCGATAATGCTGTGACTGCCGATGATGCTTTGCGGACCCTGAATTCCGATATCATGGCGGGAGAGGGGCCGGATGTGATCATTCTGGACGGCATGCCGGTGGACAATTACATTGAGAAGGGCCTGCTCATGGATATCAGCGATGTGGCGGAAGAGATAAAAAAAGACAGCAGTCTCTTCGAAAATCTCTGTGAAGTTTATAAAAAGGATGAAAAATATTACGGACTGCCTTCCCGTTTCCTTCTGCCATTTGTAGAGGGAGAGAAACAGGCAGTGGACGCCGCCGGAACGGTTGAGGGTCTCGCTTCTCATATACAATCTCTGGCGCAAAACGGGAACGATAACCCGGTCATTAATCTTTCGGCGAAGACATTGCTGGGCTATTTGTTCGATGCGGACAGCGCCGGGTGGATTGACGGGGCAAAAGTAGATCAGGCGGGTCTTCAGAAATTTTTTGAAGCGGCGAAGACCATTTACGACGCGGACAGCGACAAAGAAAATGCTCTGGATCTGGAAACACAGGGGATTGCCAATGTGGGCAGCAGCGGCACTCTGGATTTGTTCATCGGGGATATAGACGTAAATCTTGGAACCATAGGCTCAGATGCCGATCTGATGGCTATTTTGTCAGTCAACCAGCAGACAAAAGGAAAGACGTTTTCTTATGGTCTTTTCAATAATCAGGAGCAGAAGATTTTTATTCCGTATTTATCAGCCGGAATCAGCAGTAAAAGCACACATGCTGAGGAGGCGAAAGCCTTTATTAAGACCATGTTTTCTGAGGAAGTGGGCTCTGTATCTGGAAACGGTCTTCCTGTAAACCGTACCGCTTTTGAGGCGCTCATGCAGCAGGAGGAAGGAGCCAGCGGCGCTATGGCTTTCTCCAATGAGGATGGAGAGATGATCAGTCTGGATATGACCGTGCCGACAGAGGAAGATGTCAAAGCCCTCTCCGGTATCATTGACTCGCTGGATACGGCTGCGGTCACTGATACAGTGGTTCGGGAACAGATCATCGAACAAGGCGAAGCTTATCTGAATGGTAATCAGAGTCTTGAGGATACGGTGCAGACTGCCATGCAGAAAATACAGCTGTATCTGTCCGAATGATGAAAAAAAATGTATGGAAGGGCGTTTTCTTCCTGCTGCCCAGCATGGCGGGAGTCAGCATATTTGTACTGCTTCCTTTTCTGGATGTTTTGCGGCGGGCGTTTACTTCCGCCATCGGCGGTCAGTTTGTCGGGATTTCCAATTTTCAGTCGGTCCTGACAAACGACGCTTTCCGGCAGGCCGCCGGCAATTCCATCCGATTTACAGTTATCTGTATTCCTCTGCTCCTGCTGTCCTCGCTGTCCTTAAGTCTCTGGATTCGGCGCATAGGAAAAAGAGGGGGATTCTTTAAAAGTATTTACCTGATCCCCATGGCGATTCCCGTATCATCCATTGTGCTTTTATGGAAATATTTTTTCCATGGACAAGGTCTGCTCAACGGTTTTCTTCATCTTTTTGGAATCTCCGGAGCAGACTGGATGAATACAAAGTATTCTTTTTGGATTCTTGTATTTACCTATCTGTGGAAAAACATCGGATATGATGTCATATTGTGGCTGGCAGGACTTTCCGCCATTCCGGAGAGTATTTATGAGGCTGCCCGTGTGGATGGGGCGGGTGAGCGGGAATGTCTGTTTTATATCACCCTGCCTAATCTGCTGCCGTCCTTTTTTACCATCACGGTGCTTTCTCTGCTGAATTCTTTCAAGGTATTCCGGGAGGCATATCTCATCGGCGGCAGCTACCCGGAAGAGCACATGTATCTTTTGCAGCATGTTTTTCAAAACTGGTTCCGGGATTTATCCCTGGACAAATTGTCCGCAGCGGCGGTTCTGGTATTTTTCATTATTTTCGTACTGATTCTGTTGCTGAAAAACAGACTGCAGAAGGAAGACAATATATGAAGGAGGATATTGCCATGGGAAATTGGATTCGCAGCCATATGCTTTTATTTTTTCTTGGAATCTTTGCTTTGCTCACCTGTTATCCGATTCTTTTTTTGTTCGGCGCTTCGCTCATGGGAAACCCGGAGATCGGACAGGTACTGGGGGCGATTCTCGGGGAGCGCACCGGCTTTGTCCGTCTGGTTCTGATTCCTTTATATCCGACTTTGCGGTCATATGTTGAAATTCTTCTGGATACGCCGGAATTTTTCATCATGTTCTGGAATTCCGTGAAAATTACCGGAGGGATTCTTTTGGGACAGCTGCTGGTAGGAGTTCCGGCGGCCTGGGCCTTTGCCCGCTACCGGTTTCCATGCCATAATCTGCTCTTTACCCTGTATATGGTGCTGATGCTGATGCCCTTTCAGGTTACCATGCTGTCCAATTACCTGGTTCTGAACGGAATGGGTCTCATGGATACGCAGCTTTCCATCATTCTGCCGGGTATTTTTTCCACATTTCCGGTATTTCTTCTTTACCGTTTTTTCTCCTCCATTCCGGTGGAAATTCTGGAATCTGCGAGGATCGACGGAGCGGGGGAGTTGCAGATTTTTTTGCAGTTCGGTCTTCCCCTGGGCAGCGCCGGTATTATCTCCCAGGCGGTGCTCGGTTTTCTGGAATACTGGAATCTGGTGGAACAGCCGCTGACATTCTTAAAAGATCAGCGATTGTGGCCGTTGTCTTTATTTTTGCCGGATATCACCCTGTCCAATGCCGGTATGGCGGTGACGGCGTCTGTCATCACACTGCTTCCGGCTTTGCTGGTCTTTCTGGCGGGACAGAATTATCTGGAACAGGGCATTGCCGCTTCCGGTCTGAAAGGATGAAATTATGACAGAAGATAGAAAAGGGGGATTTCCAAAGATTATGAAAAAGAACCGGAATATCCAAAAAAGCCGCGATCTCCGAACATCTTTATCCGGCATACAGCATCGTCTCAAAGCGATTCTGGAATTTCAGTGGCAGACCGAGCAGTCCCTGCGCAGCCGTGCTATCCGGCTGCTGGCAGTTTTCCTTGCCGTTATGGTATTATTTACATTTTTATCCCGCTGGGCGGACAGTGTCACGGTGCCGAGGGTACAGGTGGACGCGCCGGCGGCCCGGGTCATCGAACATAGAATTTCCGCCGCCGGGACCGCCATACAGAACCGGGAAACTGCTGTGTCGGTGGAGTCCGGATTGCAGGTGGAATCTGTATATGTCAATGTGGGAGATACTGTAAAAAAAGATGACGTGCTGTTAAAAATTAATCTGGAACAGCTCCAGGAGAAGATTGACGAGGTGGAAAAGGAGATAAAATCTCTGCAGCTCAGCAATGACGCTCTGGATTATAACAGAAATCTGCAGGAAGACAGCAGAAGCAAATCCATTCGTCAGGCAGAGAAAAACTATGCTGACGCCAGGAGCGCCGGCTCCGACGCTGTATCGGCGGCAAAGAAAGAACTGGAAAAGGCCATAAAGGATTTGCGGCAGGCTAAAAAAGATAAGAAAAAAGCAAATAAAAAAGGAAAACAATCGGATACCGGCAACATTGAGAGCCTGAAAAGCCTGGTGGAACAAAAAGAACAAGCTTATGAGGACGCCAAAAATAGTCAGAAAAGCGCGCTCAGTGAAGCGCAGCAGGCCATCGACGAGGCAAAAAAGCCGCTGGAAAAGGATAACACTGGCGCCATCAACGATCTGTCCATAGACACTTATGAAAAAAATCTTAGCAAGTTGAATAAAATAAAGGAGGCAAAAGGGCAGATCAAAGCGGACAATGACGGAGTCATCACCAATGTGGCGGTGACAGCCGGCAGTATGACTACAGAGGAAGCAGTCATGCGCATGGCGGATCTGAGTGCCGGTATACGGTTTACAGCTCAGTTTTCCAAAGAAGATGAAAAATATCTGACGGACAATGCGGAAATCTCCCTGTCTTTAGATGGAGAGACTCCGGTAGCAGAGGGGCTGTCCCTGGAATCCGTGACGGAAAGCGGAGCGGATGGAGAAACCACTGCGGGTGCTGATTCTCTGGACGCTTCAGTACTGCTCACCGGCGACGCTCTCACAAACAGCGGATTATCTATCGGGCAGACAGCCACCATGATTGTCACCCAGAAGTCAGAAAAATATGCCTCCACCATTCCTCTTTCCGCTTTGCGGGAAGAAAATAATAAAGAATATATTCTGACGGTGGAGAAAAGAGAATCTGTTCTGGGAGAGGAATGGTTTGCCCAGCGGACAGAAGTCACCGTCCTTGATAAAAATGAAACTTACGCAGCCATAAAGGAAGGGGTCATCAATGCAGACAGTACCATCATCATTTCTTCCAGCAGATCCGTCGAGGACGGCGACCGGGTCAGGGAGGAAGAAGAGACTTCGTAGTATGTTTATGACAGCGCTGTCCATCGTCTTATTTGTCCTGGCAAGAATTGCCGCCGCCGGACTGTCTCCGACCGCCGATGCAGAGATTCTCCTGGCGGGAGACACTGTCACGGGAGACGCCGCCGAAGAGATGCGGATGCTGGAAAAGCAGCAGGACTCGCCGCTTCTTTTCACTCTCTGGGAGGAAGAAAAAGACGCACTGGTGGAAAATACAGCGTGGGACCGGCAGGAAAATGTATCCGTTCTTTTGCTGAATGGAGATTCAGATCTGCTTTTTGACGGACCGGTGCTGAAAAAGGACGATACCGGCGGCTGCCTCATTGACGCTCTCACAGCGGAAACCCTGTTCGGGAGCCGGAACGTTGTCAACAGTGAACTTCAGTACAATGGAGAGACTTTCACCATCCGCGGAATTCTTCCGGAGGATACGCCGGTACTTGTGGTGCAGGAGGCTGTTTTTGACCATGACTCCGCTGGAAACGGAGTATCTTTTGAAAATGGAGTCGCTGGAGGCGGCAGCAGCGCCGTCGCCTTTCATCATATTTCCCTGCGGTTTCCATCGGAAGGAAGCAACGGTAAAAAGCAGCAGGGCAGCTCCAGTCAAATAGAGGAATTTATGGTCCGACATGGGATTACGGGAGAGATCAGCCGCCAGAAAGGGATATCCGATCTGGCAGCGGCATTCAGTTTTTTGCTGCCGGTGGTGCTATGGAGCAGCCTGCTGGGACAAACGTTTTCTCTGATGAGAAAAAACCGGCGATATCCGGTCCGGGTTCTGCTGGCTGCGCTGCTGTTGTTGTGCCTTGTGTGGCTGTTTTTCTTTCTGACGGGAATTCATCCGCAGATTCCGGAAGATATGATCCCCACCCGCTGGTCGGACTTCTCCTTCTGGAGCCGCTGGGCGGAGAAACAGACGGAGGACTTCACTACATTTCTGTCAGGAGAAAAAAGCCCTATGGCTCTGCATCGACTCAGGCTCATGGGAACTGCCGCGGCTGCCGGAAGCGGGGCTGTCATTTGTTATTTTTTCAGCAGTTTGAGATGTGCTTTGTTTTTTAAAATAACTGAACAAAGTACAAAAAATAAAAAGAAATAGCCCAAATCAGGAAGTAAAATTGTGTTACTAATTTGTTACTAAATGGTATCATTTTGGGCAATCTTGCTTCGCTTTATATACTGAATTTTCCGCATAAATACGTGTTTTTTAGATGTGCACAAACTGTCTAATTTGTGGTATAATATACAATATAATAATTAAAAAATTGTGCGGTTTTCTCAAAGACCCGGTCAGATTACACTGATTTGAAAACCGCGCCAAAGCAGGTGATTCATATGTCAGACAGAAAAAAGGCTCCGCTCTATAAAAGCTTTTCTTATGCATTTGAGGGAATATTTACATGTATAAGAAAAGAAAGAAATATCAAGATACATTGTGTCTTCATGTTTCTTGTCATAGCAGCGGGGCTTGTTTTACATTTATCCGTGACGGAATGGTGCATCTGTCTCGTTCTGTTCGGATTGATCCTGTCTTTGGAACTTGTCAATACAGCGGTGGAATCTGTGGTGGATCTGGTCACAGAGGAGAGAAAGCCTCTGGCCAAGGTCGCCAAAGATACGGCGGCAGGGGCGGTTCTCATATCCGCCATCATGGCGGCTATCATCGGATGTGTGATTTTTGTTCCAAAGATTCTTGATTTTATCGGTATTTTTTAAGTTTATTTTATAATAAGGAGGAGTCACTATGGAATTAGGCGAAAACATCAGAAAATTATTACTGGCAGGTATCGGTTCTGCAGCGATGACCGCGGAAAAATCAAAAGAGATTCTTGACGATTTGGTAAAAAAGGGAGAGCTTACCGTGGAGCAGGGAAAGGTTCTCAATCAGGAGCTGCGCCACGATATTCGCGAAAAAATGAAATCTAATGTCAATGTTTCTGTAAAACCTTCTTCTCCTGAAGAATTAAAGGATTTGATCGATAAAATGACGCCGGAACAGCTGGCTGCGCTAAAAGAACAGATTGCCAGGGCGGAGGGAGAAGAGATGGATGAGGATTCTTCTGACGGCTGTAATACCTCATCCAGTGAGGATGTGGTGGAAGAGTAGATGCAGGAGAATACAGCAGATCCTATGGAAAACAATGCCTCAGACAACAGTACTTCTGACAATTACCGGGGAAGACTGAAAGAGATGACAGCGGTGCTTAGGAAGAATTCGATCACCCGGGGTATTACTCCGGAAAAACTGCGGCAGATACTGGAAGATCTGGGACCGACTTATATTAAGCTGGGGCAGATTATGTCCAGCCGTTCCGATATTCTTCCACAGAAGTATTGTGACGAACTGATGAGACTTCGTTCTGAAGTTCCTCCTATGCCGTTTTCACAGGTAGAAGAGGTCATCAACGCCTCTTTCGGCTATTCCTGGCGTCAGATTTTTTCAGATATTGAGATTACGCCTCTGGGTTCCGCTTCCATCGCGCAGGTGCACCGTGCCACGTTAAAGAACGGAGATGAGGTTGTCATAAAGGTACAGCGGCAGGGCATTTATGAAACTATGTCCAGAGATATCGGACTTTTACGGCGTGCAGTCAAACTTCTGCCTCCGGTAGCCATTAAAGATCTGGTGGATCTGGATTTAGTCCTCACGGAACTTTGGCGGGTAACCCAGGAAGAGATGAATTTTCTCATGGAAGCCGCCAATATGGAAGAATTCGCTGATAAAAATGACGACGTGGTTTTTGTGGAGGTTCCTCGCCTTTACAGGGAATATACCACTACTCAGGTTCTTGTGATGGAATATGTGAATGGCTTTGCCATTGATGATAAAGCTAATCTGCTGGCAAACGGATATGATTTAAACGAAGTGGGAACTAAGTTTGTCGATAATTTTGTCAAACAGGTCATTGACGATGGCTTTTTTCATGCAGATCCTCATCCGGGGAATGTGATGGTCCGCGGCGGGAAAATTGTCTGGATGGACATGGGCATGATGGGACGCCTTACAGACCGCGACCGTGAATTCATCAGCCGGGCTGTGGAAGGTGTCGCCTTAAACGATATCGGCATGATTCAGGACTGTGTCCTTGCTATCGGAGATTTTCGGGGCAAACCGGATCAGAGTCAGCTTTATGACGATCTGCAGGCACTGATGGCAAAATACGGCACCGCTGACATGGGAAGTATTGATATCGCAGATCTGGTAAAAAGTCTCATGGAAACCATGAAAAATAATCAGATTGTCATGCCTCACGGTTTGACGCTGCTTGCCAGAGGTCTTACCCACGTGGAGGGTATCCTTGCCTCCATCAGCCCCGATATTAATATGGTACAGATTGCTTCTGCGCGCATAAAAGACCAGTTTTTTCAGGAAGAGAATCTGAAAAAAGAAGTGAAGGGAACTGTAAGGAGTATTGTCCGTTCTCTGCGCCGCGCCATAGATATTCCTTCCCTGGCCGCCGATATCCTTCAGGGACACATGAAGGGACAGACTAAGGTTAATCTGGAATTGCATGTGTCGGATGATCTGTCACAACTTTTACGGCGGCTGATCCGCAATATCGTCATGGGTCTTTGGGTCATGGCGCTGCTGATCAGTTCCAGTATTATCTGTACGACAGACATGACCCCCAAAATATTGGGGATACCGGCCCTTGGCGCTTTGGGATATCTGATTGCTTTTGTGATTGTCATGTATGTTTTTCTCAAACATTTTTTCTCAAGAAAATAGATACCTGCACTTCTTTGTGCTATAATAGGGAAGAATATCAAAACGCTATATGCTATGACAATTAAAAAGAAAGAGGAGGAATCTGTAAATGGATTACAAAAATATTATTTTAAATAAATATTCTGTGAGGGATTATAAGGAAAAGAAAGTAGATGCGAAGATTATCAAAGAACTTTCGCAGTATGCAAACACCTGCCCGAAACTGGTCGATGATATCGAGATGGATATTCGCATCATGGACAATGATGTGGTTTACCGTCAGCTTGACGGTTTTGCCGGTTATCATGGCATTTTGATCAATGCGCCGCATTATATTATTTTATTATCCGAAAATAAGGAGCATTATCTGGAAAATGCAGGATATGTTGGAGAGAGCATTTCCATGAAGGCGTCAGAGATGGGCGTCGATTCCTGCTGGATTACTTTTACAAGCAGCGAAAAAGTGATACACCGGCTGAATATAGTCACAAATAAAGAGGTTGTGGGTATCCTGACTATCGGATACGGCAAGAAGAAGGCGCCGATCACCCTGGGAGCCTTGAAGACCGGCGACAATTATTCCCAGGCAGATATGCGCAAAAAAGAAAGCAGTCAGTCAAAAGTTCTGCCTCTGCAGGAAATGGTCTACATCGACAAATGGGGAGAAGGCGCCGATGTAAATACATTATTGGAACGAGCGTTGTATGAACCGATGGACTGTGTAAGAAAAGCGCCGTCTACCATGAACCGTCAGCCGTGGAGATTTTTGATTGACGGTGGAAAAATTGTCCTGCTCATGCGTAAAGACAACGATGTCAGTGAATATGAAGAACGGATAGACGCAGGTATAGCAATGCTGTACTTTGAAGATGTCATTGGGCAAACCCTCTGTAAGATCCAGTGGAAACTGGGACCGGTAGATAATATTTACGGAATTCCGGATGAATATGTAATCGTAGCTTCCTGTGAAGCTTAAGTTTTAGAATATAAAAAGGAACATCTGCACAGAAGGGTGGATGTTCCTTTTTATTTAATATGAAAGAGAGTCCGGCTCAACTATTCGCAAAACACAACTTTAACGCAGAGTTAAGTGTATTTTTACCTTTATCCGTTAAATACTCAATTTCTGATCAGAATTTTATTTCTTTCCTTCCATCAGATGTTTTACAGTTTCTTTTAAAATCTTTTTTCTTTTTGCAGCAAATTCATTGGAATCATAGTCATAAGTTTTATTATCTGCATCGAGGTACTGATAACTGAACAGACAGTATCCGCCCACAGCCGGCGTATGTTCAAGCTGCGTGATTTCTTTTTGAATTAAAGCGCCGTCCTGCAGTTCCTGATAATCACTTTGACCATCATCACTGGTTCCAAGCCGGTACATCTGCAGTCCCACATAAAGCTTCACATCCGAACCTTCTGCAAGCTCCACCCACTCTTTCAGTATCTCATCAAAAGGCGCTTCCTTATTGGTATATCCCCAATAAATCTGCGGCATCACATAATCGATATAGCCTTCGCTCTTCACCCATGTATCGACATCCACATAATACTGCAGATCACTTCTCAGGTTATCAAGATTTCCTGCCGGACTGATGCCGAAAGTCACGTCAGCATTAGCAGATTTTATGGCCTGATATATTGCAGACACCAGAGTATTGACATTCTGCCGTCTCCAGTCAGCCAGTGTCAGCGTCTCCTCAATAGCTCCCGCAGACAGTCCCTTCTGATATTCCAGTGAATCAAAAGCAGAATTTACGTTGCTCTCAGTGAAAGTCGGATAAAAATAATCATCCATATGAATGCCATCCACTTCATAGTTTTCTACGATTTCCTTCACACCATTTATGATAAGCTCCTGTACCTCCTGCGAGGACGGATTGTAATACAGTGCACCGTCATAGCTTAGTACATTCCGGGTCTTATCATCGGAAAGCGCCCATACTTTCGCCGGATTATCTGTAGAAAGAACATCAAGATCGCTGCCGGATGACACCCGGTAAGGGTTAATCCAAGCTTCAATCTGAAAGTCTTTCTTATGGGCAAGTTCCACCATCACCGCCAGCGGGTCATAGCCAGGATCAGTTCCCTGTGTTCCGGAGATACATGCTGCCCATGGAAAGTAACCGGATTCATACAGCGCATCCCCAAAAGGACGCACCTGCACGATCACTCTGTTTAAACCACATTTTTTACTCCGATTTAATACCCGGCGGAAAAATTTCCGGAAATTATTCTCGTTGTTTTGCTCAACAGAGCGGCGATAAGCGTTAAACTCCAGATAACTAAGCCATACCGCCCGGTATGTACTGTTTTGTTTTTCTGCCGCCGGTGCGTCTTCCTTCTCTCCTGCCCTCTCGTTATTCTGTCCGGATTCATGATTCATCAAAAATTGATAAAATTCTGAAAATCCGAACTTCTCCGTTTTTTTCTGTACAAATGCATAGGAAAACAGGAGCAGGATGGTCAATAAAATGACAAGAATCAGATTCTGTACAAAATGTTTCATGTTTCCTCCTTTATGCTGATTCTTTTGCATATTATACCATGATTTATATACAAAAACAAAAATGAAATTTCAGCAGACTTCATATATTGAATTCCATCTTTCCCCATAAATAATATCCGTTAAAAAATCTTATGTATTGAATTTAAAAAAAATACATGCTATCATCTTAGCAGTTTCGCCATGAAGCATTCTGCCAAATAGGTGATACCAATTATCAGGCAGCGCTTTCATGGTATATTTTTTGATTGTTACGCATTGAGAAAGGAACCGATAAAAATGAAATTACAGCAATTATTAAGCTATACAAGAAAAGCCATCGATGAATACGGAATGATTGAGGAAAATGACAAAATTGCCGTGGGAATCTCCGGAGGGAAAGATAGCCTGACGCTGCTTTATGCTCTCGCCCACCTTCGCTATTTCTACCCAAAAAAGTTTGATATCGTAGCTGTCACTGTTGATCTGGGATTTCAGAATCTGAATCTGGAAAAAATCCGTGAACTTTGCGATACATTAAAAGTAGAATATGAAGTTATCAAAACTGATATTGCTGAGATTGTCTTTGATGTTCGTAACGAAAGCAATCCCTGTTCTCTCTGCGCCAAAATGCGTAAGGGCGCTCTCAATGAAGCCGTAAAAAAAATAGGATGTAATAAGGTTGCTTACGCCCATCACAAAGATGATATCATTGAGACTATGATGATGTCTCTGATCTATGAAGGAAGACTCCACACCTTCTCTCCTGTCACATACCTGGACAGGACCGGGCTCACTCTGATCCGCCCGTTGATGTATCTGTATGAGGGAGACGTAAAGGGATTTGTGGAAGCCAACCAGCTTCCGGTTGTAAAAAGCCCGTGTCCGGTAGATGGAACTACCAAACGTGAATATGCTAAGAATCTGGTCAATCAATTAAATCACGAGAACCCGGGAGCAAAGGCACGGATGTTCCGAGCTATCGTAAACGGTCTCATAAATCCAAAATGTCCGCCGGTTTCAGAAAAGTAGTATCTTCGTTTTTATAAAAGTAAAGATTTTTTTGAGAAGTGTTATTTAATTAAATAACACTTTCTTTTTGCAAAATTTATTCTATTTCCGATAAAGTGTGTTATAATAATAATGTTTTAATGAAGTTATTTGAATTTGATACGGACAGAATCAAAATAAATCATTGATTCTGCTTTACTGACAAGGAGGTGGATGCTGTGCAGGGGGCCAGTTATTCAGACCAGATCAACATTGAAAACGAGAAGCGTCTGCGGAAACTCTGCCGGGAACTTCCCGATTTTTGCAAAGAATTTTTCCGCGGAATTGAACCTACTACTTCCTCTCGTACAAGAATTGCCTACGGATATGATCTCCGCATATTTTTCCGTTTTCTGGAGGAAGAATACCCGGATCTGGAGGAAGGACCGGTAAAATCGTGGCCGTTGAGTGTACTCGATAAAATAACTCTCACACAACTGGAAGAATATCTGGATTATATCAAACTTTATGAAGATCCGGACAATAAAGTACATACCAACGAAGAACGGGGAAGGATGCGCAAAGCGGCAAGCATCCGATCTTTTTATAAATTTTTCTACCGCAAACAAAAGATTCAAAATAATCCGGCCAGTCTTTTAAATATGCCCAAAAAGCATGAACAAGCCATTGTTCGTCTGGAAGTTGATGAAATCGCCAAGCTGCTGGATTCTGTGGAGAATGGCGACAAACTGACAAAATCTCAGCAGAAATACCACAATAAAACAAAAACCAGAGATCTTGCCATGCTGACCCTTCTTCTCGGTACAGGAATACGTGTATCCGAGTGTGTCGGCCTTGATATTCAGGATCTGGATTTTGACACCAACGGCATGAGGATTCTGCGCAAGGGAGGTTCGGAAGTAATCCTGTATTTCGGTGATGAAGTCAGGGAGGCTCTTCTTGATTATCTTGACGAGCGAGAGCTGATCACAGCAAAAGAAGGATCCGAGGACGCTCTTTTCCTGTCCATGCAGCGCAGCCGTATCAGTGTTCGTGCGGTGGAAAATCTGGTAAAAAAATATTCTCGGACGGTGACAACTTTAAAAAATATTACTCCTCACAAACTTAGAAGTACTTATGGCACACAGCTTTATAAAGAGACCGGAGACATTTATCTGGTGGCAGATGTGCTTGGACATAAAGACGTCAATACAACCAGAAAACATTATGCCGCCATCGAAGACGAGCGACGCCGCAAAGCTGCCGGCAAAGTGAAGCTTCGGGAACCCTAGAGCGCATTATAAAATGTAACAGAATGGAGAATATCATGAATATTTCTGATTTTTTCCCTTTTTGGGAAGAACTTACACCATACCAACAGGAGCTCCTGATTTCTTCTGCAGTAAAAAGAACCGTTAAAAAAGGAACCGTTATTCATAACGGTTCCAGTGATTGCCTTGGTCTTTTACTTGTCTCTTCAGGTCAGCTGCGGGCCTACATCCTCTCTCAGGAAGGCCGGGAAATTACTATATATCGCCTGTTCGACAGGGATACCTGCATGTTTTCCGCCTCCTGCATGCTTCGCAATCTGCAATTTGATATCACTATCGAAGCAGAAAAAGACAGTGAACTGTGGATCATCCCGCCGGATATATTTAAAAAGCTCATGGATGAATCTCTGCCAGTCTCTAATTTCGTCAATCAGGTGATTGCCGGTCGATTCTCTGAAGTCATGTGGCTCATGGAGCAGGTACTATGGAAGAGTTTCGATAAACGGCTGGCAGCCTTTCTCATGGAAGAAAGCAATATCGAGGAAAGTGATATTATAAAAATCACCCATGAGAAGATTGCCAACCATCTTGGAACTGCCAGGGAAGTGGTCACACGAATGCTCCGTTATTTTCAGAATGAACAACTCATTCGTCTGAGCCGGGGGACCATCGAAATCATTGACCATAAAAGAATACAGAACCTGGCAGAAACAGACTAATTTATTTTATCCATACCGCATGGATAAGACTGTTTAGCCGCAACGCAGTCCCGGTATATCGTCTCATAGAGACGATAACCTCCGGAGAAGTTATAGCAGTCAAATCCATTTTGTGCCAGAATACGGCAGGAAAGATAACTGCGCAGGCCGCTCTGGCACATTACATATACCGGAAGACCTCTCCTGATCTCTCCAATTCTCTCCCTGAGTTCATCCAGAGGGATATTGACAAATCCGTTGATATGCCCTCTTCCATATTCTTCAGTCGTCCGGGTATCAAGCAAAACGACACTGCCGTCGTCAGGAAGCTCTCCAACTTCATCCCAGAAAAACTGTTTTAAAGTACCAGTTTCAATGTTATCAATCATAAAGCCTGCCATATTTACCGGATCCTTTGCAGAAGAATACGGAGGCGCATATGCCAGATCGAGATCCTGAAGCTCCAGGGCAGACATGCCTGCAGCCATCGCAGTGGCAAGAACATCAATTCTCTTATCCACACCATCATAACCGATTATCTGTGCGCCGAGAAGCCGGTAGGTCTCCTTTTCGAAAAGAACCTTCATGGTCATCATGGTGCCGCCCGGATAGTAAGATGCATGGCTGGCCGGAGACAAATATACTTTATCACAGTCAATACCTGCCTGCTTTGCTGCCTGTTCATTCAGACCTGTTGTCGCCACTGTCATATCAAATATTTTGATGACAGAAGAACCCTGAGAACCTTTGTAGGAACTGTTGCCTCCACAGATATTATCGGCAGCAATCCGTCCCTGTTTATTGGCCGGTCCTGCCAGAGAAATCAGCGCTTTCTGCCCGGTTATCCGGTGATGAACCTCCACCGCGTCGCCAACCGCGTAGATATCCGGCACGGAAGTCTCCATTCGTTCATTGACCACAATGCTGTTTTTGATGCCGAGGGTGAGACCGGCTTCCTTTGCCAGATGAGTATCCGGCGCCACACCGATGGCAAGAATCACCATATCAGTCTTCAATGGTTCGCCGTCTTTTAATATGACCATAGTTTTGCCGTCTTTTTGTTCAAACCCTTCTACGGAATGGCCAAGCATCAAATGAATTCCTTTTTCGCGCATCTTTGCATGAACAAAGGTTGCCATCTCATAATCCAGCGGATTCAAAACCTGGTTTGGTCGCTGCACAATAGTCACATCCATGCCAAGTTCCCGAAGATTCTCCGCGACTTCCAGTCCAATATAGCCGCCGCCTGCAAGAACAGCGGACTTTGGCTTTTCTTTCAGGACAAATTCACGAATACGAAGTGTATCTTCCACAGTCCGCAATGTAAAAAGATTATCAATGCCGACTCCCGGCAGATTCGGCTGCACTGGTCTTGCTCCTGGAGATAACAGAAGCTTGTCATAGTTTTCTTCGAATTCTTCGCCGGTCTTTAAATTCTTCACAGATACTGTTTTTTTGTCAGGATGGAGCGCAGTGACTTCATGCCGCACCCGCACATCAATCCGAAAACGCTCCCGGAAATTCTCCGGCGTCTGCAGCGTCAATTCTTCTTTGTCCTGAATCACTCCTCCAATATAATATGGAAGTCCGCAGTTGGCATAAGATACGAAACCGGAACGTTCGAAGACGATGATCTCTGCCTGCTCGTCAAGTCTGCGAATACGTGCTGCGGCTGTTGCTCCCCCTGCTACTCCGCCGACAATAATAATCTTTTTACTCATGTTACTTCTCCACCTTTCCTCTGTATTGGTTGATTCCACCAATATTTTTTACTTCTGTATATCCCATTTTCTTCAAGCTCTCCACTGCCTGACCGCTTCTTGCCCCGCTCTGACAGTATACGTATAACGGAATGTTATGATTAGAAATAATCTCGGCCACTTCAAAAATCTCATGGAGGGGAATATTTATACTTTTCGGGATATGCCCCTCCTGATATTCTTCTGCCGTTCTTACATCCAGAAGTACTGCTTCCGACGTCTGTTCAAACTGACGTACTCCTTCATTAATATCTTCTGTTCTGAAAAAATCGAATAGATTCATTGGCGCCTCCCCTATAACAAATCTAATATCTGTGCTTTCGGCCGCGCACCCACTGACTGGTTCACAATCTTTCCATGTTCCATAACGACCAGCGCGGGGATACTCATAATCTGAAACTCTGCTGCCAGTTCCTGCTGCTCATCTACATTGACCTTACATACTTTGACGTCCGGTCTTTCCTCCGCAATCTCCTCGATAACCGGAGAGACTCTGCGGCACGGACCGCACCATGCAGCCCAGAAATCGATCAACACCTTCTTATCACTGTTAAGGACTTCCTCCTGAAAATTCTGTTTTGTTATATTTAATGCTGACATTTATTTTTCCTCCTGTTCAAATCTTGATGATGCCAGCTTATCACAGGAAAAGATTCTTTTCTGTGATTTTATCACAAAAGGCCGAAAAACAGAAGGCACCTGTCCTCTATAAACGTTTATCAGAAAGTACAGGTGCCAGACTAATATAATTATATTATGCGGAAATCTTCATAAAACCACACGACAAAAACGGCTTATTCGTAATAAGGAATCATCAGATAATTCCCGGCGGTAATCTTATCGGAGTCAAGCTGGTTACATCGCTTCACCTCGCGGATATAATCGAAAATATCGTTAAATCCCGGATTCATGTTCTCTTTTGCGATGCTCCAGAGGCTGTCACCTTTCTGAATCTCGATAATTCTGTACTGAAGCTCTCCAAGCTGCTGGTTCGCCTCAACGACAGACATACCGGATGGCGTCATACCTGAAAAGAAAACGATGCCCGCAAACAACAGCATGGCGGAAACCGCAATCAGAAAGATCAGCTTGCTGCCGCTTTCGGAAGACTGGCGTGCCTGCCGGCGGGCATACTGCGCTTTCACGGATCTTCTGACGTTCACGCCATATCTGTCTGACGATGCTTTATGAATGCTTCGTTCTCTGTCCGCCTTCTCTGTGTTACTGTGATACGGTGTCCAATTATAAGTTCTTGCTCTTCCTTCCATCTCTTATCCCTCCAGCATGACATAACTCTTCATAATATGCAAACATATGTTTCGTACATTTGTTTGCATTATACCGAACATACTTTCTCTTGTCAACAGGTTTCGAACATTTTTTCGAACATATTTTCTTTTACGTGGAAAAACCGAAAACATATTCGAAAACACTTGTTTTCTTATGTATAAAGTGTTAAAATGTAGAGAACAAAACATACGTTTGACTGAAAAGGAGTTCTGATATGAGTTATGGCAAGATTACACCTAAACAACAGGAGATTCTTGAATTTATAAAAGAGTCGATTTTAAACCGGGGCTATCCGCCGGCCGTGCGGGAGATTTGTGAGGCTGTACATCTGAAGTCCACCTCCTCCGTTCATTCCCATCTGGAGACTATGGAGAAGAACGGATATATCCGACGCGACCCGACGAAGCCGAGAGCTATTGAGATTATTGACGATAATTTTAATCTGACCAGAAGAGAACTTGTCAATGTACCGATTGTCGGTACAGTAACAGCCGGCGAACCGATTCTGGCTGTTGAGAATATTGAAGGATATTTTCCGATTTCACCGGAATTTTTAAAAAACAAACAGACTTTTATGCTCAAGGTCAAAGGTGAAAGTATGATAAATGTTGGTATTTTTTCCGGAGATTACATTCTTGTTGAGGAATCGCCAACGGCTTCCGACGGCGAGATTGTCGTCGCCCTGGTGGAAGATTCTGTCACCGTGAAGAGATTTTATAAGGAAGACGGTTATTTCCGCCTGCAGCCGGAAAATGACGCTATGGAACCAATTATCGTACCTCAGACCACTCCTTTTTCCATTGTCGGAAAGGTTATCGGCCTGTTCCGCATTTTTCAATAAGTTTTTTTAATCCATAAGAATTTCAATAGGTTTTGAAGATTATTTTTTGCATATTGTTCAAAAAGGAAGCTTTTCTTTTTCAGGAAAGCTTCCTTTTTCTTACGCCATTATAGACAACCTCCGTATAACAAAAACGAAATCCTGCCGGTCTTTCATGTTCGGTGAATGGCCTTTCTTCCGCAGATCGGGCAGGTCACTTCCACTTTTCCCTTTTTGCGTGGCACCCGGATATGCTGTCCGCAGCCTTTACAGGTAAAAATCCGGTATTCTTTCCGCATATTGAACCGCTTTTTCTGCAGGCTGAAGAACTGAAGGAACTGCTGATTTTCCTTCTGTCTTACCGCCACATTTCTGGAAAACATACGAAACAGTGAATAAATGATTCCCACAAACGCCAGCCAATAAAGCAGTGAACTTCTGAAAATGATTGAAAGAACGTACACGATGATCGAGGCGATAAACACGGTCCGGCACATCTCGTCGTCGCCGTTTCTCTGCTGCATAAAATTGGATAACTTCCATCTTAATTTATCTATGGTTCTGCACCTCCTGAACACATGCTTTTCTTCAAAATGTATTACTCATCCAAGGAATATTCTATAAAAATTTTTCTTCCTCAGTTTCCATACTGCGCGATAATCTCTCCCGCCGACCGTTCCAGATTGTCTTTTGCCTGACGGATAGCTGTCAGATCATCCTCCGTCATCCGGTCAAGGCGGAACTTGCCCATGAGTTTGGAAAGGGCGTTAATATCACCCTTTACCCGTTTTTTCACGGCACGGTCGATCTGTTTGCCGCCGTTTTTCAACGCCCGCTGCGCCTGACTCAAAACCTTTTGCGCGTCGCCGGTGAGAGCAATGGCTTCTTTCCTTAAGTTATCCTGGCCGGCGTACTGCTGGGCGTCCCGGATGGCCTGTTCGATCTCCGCGTCGCTCATACGGTCATCGGCGGTGATGGTAATGGACTGCTCCTTGCCGGTATCTAGCGCTCTGGCTGACACTTTCAGGATTCCGTTGGTGTCGCTATCAAAGGTAACCTCAACCTGCGGCACTCCGGCCGGAGCCCGGCGGATTCCCTTCAGCCGGAATTTTCCGATGGTCTTGTTATCCTTCGCCATAGGCCGTTCACCCTGAAGAACGTGAATCTCCACGTCCCGCTGATACGGGGCGGCGGTAGAGAACACACGGGAATACTTTGTCGGGAGCGTTGTATTTCTCTCCACCAGACGGGTGGCAACGCCTCCCACCGTCTCGATGGACAGGCTCATCGGCGTCACATCGAGGAGAAGCAGATCAGAACCTGCCACACTTAAGGAACTGCCCTGCAATGTATTGCCAAGAACGGCAGCGCCCATGGCCACACATTCGTCAGGATTGATATTCCTGGACGGTTCCTTTCCGGTCAGCATGCGAACCTTTTCCTGTACGGCAGGAATCCGGGTGGAACCTCCCACCAGCAGAACACGGCCAAGCTCGGAAGCGGCGATGCCCGCGTCATTTAACGCCTGCTGTACCGGCGCGGCGGTCCGCTCCACCAGATCCTGGATCAGCTCCTGGAATCTGGCCCGGGTCAGCGTAGTTTCCAGATGAATCGGCGTTCCCTTTGCCTGCATCAGATACGGCAGTACGATATTGCTGCTCTGGGCGGTGGAAAGCTCTTTCTTTGCCTGCTCCGCTGCCTCGCGGATTCGCTGCATGGCGGTAAAATCGCCGGATGGATCTACGTTATTCTGATTCTTACACTCCGCTACCAGCCAGCGGACGATCCGCTCATCAAAGTCGTCGCCGCCCAGATGGTTGTCGCCGGCTGTCGCCAGAACCTCAATGACATCGTCGCCGATCTCGATGACGGACACGTCGAACGTACCGCCGCCCAGATCGTAAACCATGACTTTCTGTGCTTCCCCGTGGTCAAGGCCGTAGGAAAGAGCGGCGCTGGTCGGCTCGTTGATGATACGCTTCACATCGAGGCCTGCAATCCGTCCCGCGTCCTTCGTCGCCTGCCGCTGCACATCATTAAAATAGGCAGGGACAGTGATGACTGCTCCAGTCACTGTCTCACCCAGATACTCTTCCGCATCCTTCTTCAGCTGCATCAGAACCATGGCGCTGATGGTCTGCGGCTTATAATCCTTCCCGTCAATGCGGATGCTCCAGTCCGTACCCATCTCTCGTTTGACGGAACTTATGGTACGGTCCGGATTGGTGGCCGCCTGCCGCCTTGCCACATCGCCTACCAGTCGTTCTCCCTTTTTAGTAAATGCAACGACACTGGGAGTAGTTCTTGCACCGGAACTGTTCGGCACGATTACCGGCTGTCCGTTTTCCACCACAGCCACACAACTGTTGGTGGTTCCCAGGTCGATTCCGATTATTCTGCTCATCTTCATTCCTCCATCTATCATTTACAAATCAGCATCGGCAGCACAGACAGCAGAACTGCAGCATCATAAATGTGGTGCAGAAACGTCCCATGCCTTCGGCGTACTTCTGAAACTCCTGTCCGGTTTCATTGTATGTACTGCCTGACTGACGCATGGTCTGCATAGTCTGCTGGTATACACCGTTGCCCGGTTCCATCTGAACGGCGCGCTGGATCTGCTCCATGGCAAGAATCGTATTGCCCTGTCCGTAGTTGGCCAGAGCGCTCAAATAATACCAGCGGGCGTTCCTGCCGCTGCTCACCACGGTGTTTAATCCCTGCACAGCGTAAGCGTAACGCCGGGCGTTGATATTCTGCACGGCCTGTCGGATCACATCACTGTCACCCGGCTGTACCGTAGGTCCTGCGGGACCGTAGCTGGCCCGACCGAATCCGCCGAAGATATCGTCAAAATCAAAGGAACCATAGCCGCCGTAACCACCGCTGCCATAGCCTCCATTCCCATTGCCATAACCGCCGTTTCCGTAACTGCCGTAACCGCCGTAGCCCTGCCGGTTTCCGTAAGGATTGCCGTAGGGATTACCGGTATTGCCATAGGCGCCTCTTCCGGCATTCTGCTGCGCCTGCCTCTGATATTTATCCGGATTGTTAATCATATCATAGGCTTCGTTGATCTCATTCATTTTCTGCGTCGCCTCCGGATCATTGGGATGCAGATCCGGATGATATTTCTTTGCCATTTTCCGATATGCTTTTTTTATTTCCTCCTTGCTGGCGTCCCGGGAGACACCCAGAACTTTATACGGGTCATCAACCATGTCTGGTCTCCTTTCCTCTGAACTTCGCATAATATTTCTGCCATACCCCTCCATAAAGGACATTGCGGATCAGATGTTCATCTGTCACGATAGGCAGTTTTTCAAATTCACCGGCGGCCAGGCTGATACTGTCTGTCAGTATATCTTCCATCTCCTCCGGCTTCCTTTCCATATAAAAAAGAGGATTATAATTATTTTTTCTTTTATCCTGTTTATAATCCATGGCGGCATCCATCAGGTAGATAAAACGCCCCAGGGAGAATCCGAACTTCCTCAGGCTGCCGCTCCAGAAATCATCGGCGTCAAAGACGAAAACCTCCGACAACATCTTTCCGGATAAGTTTACCGCCATATCCGCCTGCTCCGGCGCATGTTTTTCAACCTCGGCAAGCTGCGCAAGACTTTTCCTGATCGTACCGCACTGCCGCGGGTACCGGGCCTCTACCTCCTGATATTTCTCCTGCAGCATTTTGCTGTAGGCAAGGCGGGTATGCTTCTTCTCATCCTCCCAGTCGTCAAGACACTTAAAATAGGCAAGTGCTATCGTCATGTCTGCCGCATAATCTATGTATTTGTTATGAAGAATCGTTCTTTCCTTCAGCGGATGCACAGGACAGCGATACAGCGCCTTTTTCTCCTCCGGCTCATAAAGGGCCGTCAGAAAAAGCGCAAGAAATGTCATGTCAAAATTAAGGGAAAACCGCGCCATCTGTCCATATCGGTTCTTTAAACTTCGGCAGACGCCGCAGTACGTCTGCTGATATCTCCGCAGCTCCTCTTCGGACAACCCCTTTTTATTGCAGATAATATATCCAAACGTGGCAATCGCTCCTTTCTCTCTTTCATTCCGGCCGCCGTTTCGTTATGAGAAGGACTCTCTGAAAAACAGACATGGCAGCACATTGGAAAATAACGATTCTTATTAAACAATACTAACCTCAAATTTATCTCAACTCACCCTCAATTTTCATTGAGATTTTCTTACTTTTTTGTTACGCTTGCCGGGAAAGAAAAATGATACAATATCTCCGACAGCGAAAGAGTTGAGCTAAAATTGAGCTTTCCTGTCTATAATAACGGGAAATAAAGAAAAATGCCACAGAAATCACAATAAATACATATTTTGCGGGATGACATGGCTGAACTGTTACAGTTTGCAAGGAAGACAGATATGTTTAAAATACTTGTAGTGGAGGACGACAACAGTCTGAAACGACTTTTTTGTAAAACGTTAGAAAAAAATAATTTTCATACCTTCCCGGCGGGAAATGCCTCGGAAGCGCTGAATATTCTGGACAATGAGACCATTGATCTGATTATTACAGATATTATGATGCCAGGCATGGATGGTTTTTCTTTTATACGCCAGCTGCGGGACGCAAACATCGACCTGCCGGTTTTGATCATCACCGCCAAAAGTGATATTCTCGATAAGCAGGTGGGCTTTCAGTCCGGCGCCGACGACTATATGGTAAAGCCCATCGACATTCACGAGATGGTGCTCAGGGTAAACGCCCTTTTGCGCCGGGTCAAAAGTGTCAGCGAGCGCAGACTCACCTTTGGCGGCACATGTATGGAATATGACACATGGACAGTGACGGATAACACAGGGACAAAAATGCTTCCCCAGAAAGAATTTCAGCTTCTTTACAAGATGTTATCCTATCCGGGGCAGATTTTTACAAGGCAGCAGCTTCTGGATGATATCTGGGGGATGAATAATTATGAAGATTCCCATACGCTTGATGTTCATATCAGCCGTCTGCGGGAGCGTTTTAAAGATAATGTGGATTTTAAGATTGTGATTTCCTTCTTTCTGATGCGGAATGTCTTCCATCCTCTGGAAGAGATGAGCCGCGCTTCCCGGCAGATTGCCAGAGGAGATTACAGCTCGCAGATTGATTATCAGGGCAGTATTGATGAAATCCGGACGACCATTGACAATTTTAATTTTATGGCAAGGGAGCTGAATTCTGTGGAGATCATGCGAAATGATTTTATAGCAAATGTATCTCACGAATTCAAAACGCCCCTTTCTTCCATCGCCGGCTATGTCACCCTGCTGCAGGATCCGGATTTGTCGGAAAACGAGAGAAATGAATATATTCAGATGGCGTTTTTCAATATTGAAAAGCTAAACGACCTGACCAGCAATATTCTGCAGTTATCCCGGCTGGAGAATCAGAATGCCCTGCGTGAACCGGTACGCTACCGGCTGGACGAACAGATCCGGGAGGCCATCGTGCTTCTGGAGCCCAAGTGGAGCAAAAAAAATATCACTCTTGATGTAGATCTGATGGAACTATCCTACACCGGGCAGTCCGCCCTGTTGTTCCAGGTGTGGACCAACCTGATTGGCAACGCTGTCAAGTTTTCCAATCCCGGCTCCTCCGTCGCCATCACCCTGCGCCAGTACCACAACGATATCACCGTCACTGTCTCTGACCGGGGCATCGGAATGACGGAGGAGACTAAGAAACACATTTTTGAGAAGTTTTATCAGGGAGATTCCTCCCGGAAAGAGCAGGGCAACGGCCTGGGCCTTGCCATCTGCAGGATCATCCTCGACCTGTGCGGCGGAGATATCCATGTGTCCAGCGAGCCGGGTAAAGGCAGCGTCTTTACTGTGCGGCTGCCATCGCCGGAAGATTAGCGTGCTTACCAAAAAAAGAACAGCCCTTCTGGCTTCCATCGAGGAATTGAAGGGCTGTGTGGATTATACAAATATTATGCTTCCTGAACGAATCGCGCTGTTATGCCGAGATTTCGTTCAGGCTTCCAGAATTTTCATAAACTCTTCACCGGTGATCGTTTCTCTCTCATAGAGGAATTTGGCGAGCTCATCAAGCTTCGCCCTGTTTTCCGAGAGAATTTTCAGAGCTTTCTCATGCTGCTTTTTCACCATATCCACTACCTTTTTATCAATCTCCCGCTGAGTTTCCGCTGAACAACTCATACTGGTATCATCTCCCAGGTACGGATTGGTCTGGGTCTCCATGGCCACCATGTCGAACTCCTCGCTCATGCCGTAGCGGGTAATCATGGCCCGCGCCAGCTTGGTCGCCTGCTCGATGTCGTTGGAAGCGCCCGTGGTCACGGAATGAAAGACCAGTTCTTCCGCCGCGCGGCCTCCCGTGAAGGTGGCGATCTTATTCTCCATCTCCTCCTTACTCATGAGATAGTGATTGCCGTCATCTACCTGCATGGTATAGCCGAGGGCTCCCGAAGTTCTCGGCACGATGGTAATCTTCTGGACCGGAGCAGAATTTGTCTGTCTGGCAGCCACCAGGGCGTGGCCAACCTCGTGGTAGGAGACGATCAGCTTCTCTTTGTCAGTGAGGATAGCGTTTTTCTTCTGATAACCGGCAATGACCACTTCGATGCTCTCTTCCAGGTCAGACTGTACCACAAACCGACGTCTGCTGCGCACTGCCCGGAGCGCCGCCTCATTGACGATATTGGCCAGTTCTGCGCCGGAGGCACCGGAGGCCATCCGCGCCACTTTATTGTAATCGACATTATCAGCAATCTTTACCTTTCTGGCATGAACACGAAGAATATCTTCCCTGCCTTTCAGATCCGGAAGTTCCACCGGTACACGGCGGTCAAAACGTCCCGGAAGAAGCAGTGCCGGATCCAGAGATTCCGGACGGTTGGTGGCTGCCAGAATGATCACACCGGTGTTCTCCTCGAAGCCGTCCATCTCCGTAAGCAGTTGGTTCAGCGTCTGTTCGCGCTCGTCATTGCCTCCGATCTGCCCGTTACGTTTTTTACCGATGGCGTCGATCTCGTCAATAAAGACTATACATGGTGCCTTCTCCTTGGCCTGCCGGAACAGATCCCGCACCTTGGACGCGCCCATACCCACGAACATCTCCACGAACTCGGAGCCGGACATGGAGAAAAACGGCACATTAGCCTCGCCTGCCACCGCCTTGGCAAGCATAGTCTTACCGGTTCCCGGAGGGCCCACCAGAAGGATACCCTTCGGCATGGATGCGCCAATCTCCCTGTACTTGTCCGGATTGTGAAGATATTCCACAATTTCCGTCAGGTTTTCTTTTGCCTCGTCTTCCCCGGCCACATCGGCAAAACGTATCCCCTCGGAAGACTTCACGTACACCTTGGCATTGCTCTTTCCCATGCCAAAGGTCATGAAATTATCTCCACCGGCTTTTTTCATCATCTTTTTGGACATATACTGGCCGATGAGGACGATGATGATAAGCGGAAGAATCCAGCTTAACAGTATGGTAAGAATCGGCGAAGTCTGACGGATTTCCTGCCCATAAAAAGAGATTCCGGCGTTATAGAGCCGCTCTGTCAGGCCTGCATCCTCCACCATGGCCGTCTTATATATCTGCTCTTCTTTGTCTGTAAAATAAATCACATTTTCCTGCGAATCCAGATCGACTCTGTCTACCTGCTTTTTCTCGGTCATGGATATAAAAGTTCCATAATCGACTTCCTTAACCTGTCTTTCCATCAGCCAAGGGACAGTAATGGAATTAAACAGAATCAGACAGATTAAGACAATGCAGTAATAAAAAATCAATGGTTTTCTCGGTTTTTTTACTTCATTCATGCATTTACCTCCATTTTGTTTCGTAATCTAACTTTACCAAAATTCATAAAAAGTTATCATTTATAAATTCATAAATATGTCTTGACAAAAATAGTTTTCTGTCATAAAACACCAGTATAAACATAGAAATGAAGGGTGACAAACATGACTGGACAATTAAAAGACCGAATTGCTGCTGCATTTCTTACCTTAATAAAACAAAAAAATGTGGATAAGATTTCAGTGAAAGATCTGGCGGAACACTGTCAGATCTCCAGGCAGACTTTTTATTATCACTATCAGGATATACTGGAAGTGGTGGAATGGATTTTTCACCGCCGTATGGAGGATCTGCTCGCAAAAAGTCTGCAATGTGACAGTGCAGAAGAGGCCATGACGATGTTTCTTGATTTTTCAGAAGATAACCGCGCATTTATTCAGAAGCTGCTGTCTTCCAAATACCATGAAATTATCAGCCGCCTGCTGATCAGTTCCCTGAAGAACTTTCTGCAGGACTTTTTCCGGCTGAAGCTGCCGGATACCTCCATCAGTTACTCGGATATGGATATGACTCTCACCTTCTGTACTTACGGCCTGTTCGGGCTGCTTCTGGATCATCCCGCCATCGATAAGGAGGGAAGCCGGGAGAAGACCACCGCACAGATCTGCCGGCTGTTGTCGCGGCTTCTGGAGAGCCCGGAACGTTCATAAGAATATACAGATAAATAGCAGACAAAATGGCAGCCAGTGTCCGCATCGGACTTCTCTGGCTGCCACATTTGATGTAGACAAAACTATCATAAAAATCGAAGCTGCGCTTCACATAATGTTTGGAATATACCGCAGATTACTCTGCCTCTCTTTCCTGGCGGATTTCCTCAATCGTCACCGGTTTCCCGTCTCTCCAAATTCTCTCAAGATCGTAAAATCCTCTGTCTTCTTTACTGAATACATGGATGATGACATCCTTGTAATCCATCAGAATCCAGTTGGCTGTCTGGTAGCCTTCAATCTGCTTTGGTTCATAACCGGCTCTGCCAAGGGCTTCTTCCACACTGTCCGCCATAGCCTGCACCTGATTTCTGTTATTTCCGTCGGCAATAACAAAATAATCAGCCAGTACGGAAATCTCACTGATATCTAAAATGGTAATATCCTCCGCCTTTTTTTCTTCCAGTGCGTCAATTACCAGCTCTGTCATTTTCCTTGATTCTTCCAATGTTACACCTCCTGATTTCTCATCCTGTATATTCTGTAATATTCCCACGTCCGGCGCGTCATCGGATCCGTGGTGCTTTTTTTATTGGATAAATATTTTATGCTGTCTTCAAGAATCTGGCACAGACATTCATCCAGATCCCGGAAAGCCAGCTCTCTGACCTCGGCAAGATTCGGAGCCTGATTCCGGTTAGGCTCAAGGTAATCCGCCACATAGACAATCTTATCCAACAGGGACATATCCGGTTTGCCTGTGGTGTGCCAGGTGATGGCGGAAAGAATCTCCGGATCCGAAACGCCGTATTTCACATTGGCGAAACAGGCTCCCAGCTTGGCATGGAGCAGCTCCGGATTCTTTTTTTCATACTTGGATATGGGCATTCCATATTTTTTACTGTATGAAATCTTATCTTCCGCTGAGAGGTATTTGGCACAGTCATGGAGAAGACCTGCCATTCTTGCCTTCTCCATATCTGCCCCGTAGCGCATGGCAAGACATGCGGAAGTATATTCCACCCCCAGCGTATGTTCAAATCGTTTCTCCGATAAAAGATTTTTCAGATCTTTTTTGATTTCCTCTCTGGTCATTTGTCCACTCCCATCTATCCTACATCACATAAAGCCCATGATTATAAATATAGTCCGCTACTTCCCGGGGAAGAAGATAGCGGATGCTTTCCCCCGTCTGAACCCGCCTGCGGATATCATTGGATGATATTTCCAGACTTGGAGAATTAAGAAAATGAATAGAGGCATCGTACTTATTTTCGATATATTCTATCTGGCTGTTCAGGGAACTGGACAAATCCCCGCGGCCAGCCACCAGAATGACCGCCATTTGGAGCACTTTCTCTGTATCTTTCCACGATTCAATATGATAAAGGGAATCTGCTCCCATAATAAAATAATATTCACAGTCGGGATTCTTCTGCGTCAGGTTTTTAAGTGTCTCCACCGTGTAGGTGGTTCCCTCCCGGTTCAGTTCCTCCCCGGAAAATGTGAAATAGGCGTTGTCTTTTATAGCGAGCTTAACCATCTGTACTCTGTCTTCTTCTGTTACAGAATTGCCGAGCTTCTTATAATAAGGATTCTTTGTAGGCATGAAAAGAATCTCATCCAGCGAAAATTGATGATACGCTGTTTCCGCCAGCAACAGATGACCAAAATGGATGGGATTAAATGTTCCGCCCATAATACCGATTTTTCTGTTTCTACTCATACTGCACCTCTGTCATGATCGCTCCTGTGATTCCCCGCAAACGTACATATTTCAAAATTTTTTTATGATCTACGGCAGGGTGATCTTACTCTTTTCCTTTGCCTGTTTGAACAGCACGATTTTTTTGCCGATGACCTGCACCACCTCAGAACGGGTTCTTTCTGCAAGAATCTGCGCCAATTCTTTTGGGTCGTCAAAACAATTTTTCAGAACCGAAATTTTGATCAATTCTCGTTTTTCAATGGCTTCCCGGACACCCTCGATGAGTTCCGGCGTCAGGGACGCTTTACCGATTTGAAAAATCGGATCTATGGTCATGGCAAGGCCTTTTAAATAGGCTCTCTGTTTACTTGTCATTTATTCTCTCCTTATTTATAGTAATCAAATTCCAGATTATAAAGGCGGACCGTATCGCCTTCCTCAATACCAAGTTCTTCCAAACGTGCAAGAACGCCGTTTTCCTTCATAAACTTCTGGAAGAATTCAAAACCTTTCTCAGATTCCAGGTTAGTGTAGCCAAGCATTCTTTCCACTTTCGGTCCTTCCACAGTAAACACACCCGGTTCCGCCATGGCGACCACGATGGACTCCGCCGGTTCTTCCTGCTGCAGTTCAAAGAAATATTCCTGCTCAAACTCAACGGGTTCGTCCGGCAGCTCTTTCAATAAAGAGTTCACGTGCCACAGGAGTTCTTTTACTCCTCTGCCGCTGACAGCAGAAATCGGAAAGACCCTGATGCCCTGGGATCCGAACTCTTCTTCCAGCATTTCTACGATCACCTGACAATCTTCCTCACTCATGGCATCCACCTTATTGGCGGCAATAACCTGAGGTCGCTTCGCCAGTTCGGGATTATAAGAAGCCAGCTCCTGATTAATGGCCTTAATATCTGCGATTGGATCTCTACCTTCCACAGAGGCAGCATCTACCATATGAATCATTACTTTCGTCCGCTCGATATGTCTTAAAAACTGAAGACCCAAGCCGACGCCCTCAGAAGCCCCTTCAATGATTCCCGGAATATCTGCTATAACAAAACCGTTTCCTTCCGCCAGATCCACTACGCCAAGATTCGGATTCAATGTAGTGAAATGATAGTTGGCAATCTTCGGCTTTGCATTGGTGACACGGGAAAGCAGCGTGGACTTGCCCACATTCGGGAATCCAACCAGCCCCACGTCAGCGATGACTTTAAGCTCCAGATCCACCCAGAGTTCCTTTGCTTCCTGTCCCGGCTGGGCGTATTTCGGCGCCTGCATGGTGGCAGTGGCGTAATGCTGGTTACCTTTACCACCCCGGCCGCCTTTTAATAAAACTACCGGTTCCGTCCGGTTTGCCATATCAAGGATAACCTTTCCGGTCTCCGCGTCCTTGATGACGGTTCCCGCCGGTACTTTCAGAATCATATCCTCTCCGCTTGCGCCGGTACAGCGGCGCTTGGAGCCTTCCTTTCCGTCTCCGGCACAATATTTCCTTTTATGGCGGTAGTCCACAAGCGTATTAAGCCCCGGATCCACGACAAAAATCAAATCGCCGCCCTTGCCGCCGTCCCCGCCGTCAGGACCGCCGTCAGGGACGTACAGCTCTCTCCGGAAGCTGACATGTCCGTCCCCGCCTTTGCCGGAACGGATAAAAATGCGCGCACGGTCTGCAAACATTGATGATACACTTCCTTTCTGTTTTTTATAAGACAAAATCCTTTCATAAAGGATTCTCATATCCATAAAGAAAGCGGCTTCAAACCGTTACTTTTGAAGCCGCTGATAAACAAGAGTTCCCTATGCTACTGGGTATACAGAGCACTGTTTTTTGTCTCTGCCTTTTCTTTCAAAACGAACAACACCATCTACTAATGCAAATAATGTGTCATCTCCGCCGCGTCCTACGTTAACGCCTGGATGAATCTTTGTACCGCGCTGTCTGTAAAGAATATTTCCAGCTTTTACAAACTGTCCGTCTGCTCTCTTCGCACCCAGTCTCTTAGACTCGGAGTCACGTCCGTTCTTTGTGGAACCAACACCCTTTTTGTGTGCGAAAAACTGAAGGTTCATTTTCATCATGGTCGTTACACCTCCTTCGTTATAACTTTTAACCAGGTATCATACTCTTCGGCAACAGAATGTACTCCCAAATCAAAGGACTGCATCAGCAGCGCCGCCTTCTCGCTGATCGCCGCTTCTTTAAATGTAAGCTGTACCAGACCGAGCTCTTCCTGCTGGATAAGCTCAAATTCATCATCCGTAAAGCTTTCAAGACTGTTCACGAGATTAATGGTAAGTACGGAAACGGAACAGCAAACAAGGTCTGCTCCTTCCTCTGTGCTTCCGGCATGTCCAATCACCTGAAATCCCTTAAACTGGTTCTCAGGCTTTCTGTAAATTGTAACAGTAATCATGATTACGCATTGATCTTTTCGATCTTAACCTTTGTATATGGCTGTCTGTGACCCTGTTTCTTGTGGTAGCCTGTTTTTCTCTTATACTTGTAAACGATAATCTTTTTCTCTTTACCGTCTTCCAGTACAGAAGCTTCAACAGTTGCACCAGCAACTAAAGGTTCTCCAACCTTTACTTCGTCACCGCCAACCATCAACACCTGGTCAAATGTATAAGCAGAGCCGGCCTCAACGCCCAGTTTCTCAACTCTAATCACGTCGCCTTCGCTTACTTTATACTGTTTACCACCTGTTGCAATAATAGCGTACATATGGCACCTCCTAAAACATTACTCGCCAGTTTTGGTGTCCAAACGGAACTTTCAACCTAACTGTGCGGCATACATTTGCCATGTTAGCATACGGCACAATGAAAGTCAAGAAAAAAATCAGCCGATCAGGACATTTTTTCCTGCAAACCACTGACCACCATACATTCTTTTTCATAAAATGCTATTCCATATGTTATGATTCTCTCCATGCCTTTCCGCCTAAGGCCAACGGCATATTTTTTCTCTCTGATCTGCTGTAATGCTTTTGCACAGGCTTTTTCCAGGTTTCCATCATGGGCATATTTTAGCTCAATTACGATGCCGATATGTTCCGGCGTATAGATGGATATATCACTGTATCCCTCTCCCGTCTCGGCATTGGATTTAATCAACCAGTTTTCCTGGCTCCGCAGAAGCCCCAGAATCATACCATGATAAAAGTTTTCTTTTCTGTCCATCCGGACGGCTGTGTCCCGGATGCTGATGGAATCCCACAGGTAATCATGGAGCATATTCTGAATCATATCAACTTCTCCTGCAGGAAATGCTCTGCAGAATCGATGAATCTTTGCAGAATCTGAGAGAGTTTTTTCCTGAAACCATTCCTTCACCAGATCAGTGAATAATTCGTGAACCTCTCTGTTAGGAATTATCAGTTTCAGCTGTTTTCCGGGAAGGCGGCCACACTGCGTCAGATAACCGGTAGAGTAAAGGACACTCCAGATATTATCGACGGAACTGTCGATATCTCTGTATGTCAGCTCCTGGCGGACAGATTTTACAATATATTTATTGTTTAACAGCTGCTCTACCTCATTTTTTGTGGTCTGATCTGCCTTTTTGAGCAAACGTCGCACGATATCATTTCCACTGGTATTCGCCCAGTAATTTTCCGGTTCCGCATCTTCATCAGATAACAGGGTATCACAATAATTGATTACGTCCCACGGGCAATATACATTTATTTTTCCAAAAAGATACCCATCGTACCAGTCTTTCATTATGTCTTTATAAGACGACAGATCATAGAAGTCCAGCAAATCTGACACATCCGAATCGGTAAATCCAAAATACTCATCATATCTGCTGTCTGAAACTGTGTGCACCTTAAGATTATTCAATCCTGTGAAAATACTTTCCTTCGAAATCCGCAGACACCCTGTAAGAACAGCGAAAAAGAGCGCGTCGTTTGTTTTGAGTACATTTCCAAGCATGTTTCGGATCAGGCTGACCATTCTGTCATAATATCCGGCCTGGAATGCTTTATCCAGAGGAACGTCATATTCATCAATCAAAAGAATTATTTTTCGGTCATAATGTTTTGAAAGAAGCTGAGAAAGTGTCAGCAGGCCGTCTACCAGTAATTCATCGTTCATGGCAAATACTCCCTGATCCACGCGAATCAATGCTTCATATCTTTCCCGTTCATTTTCAGACAATCTCACACTTTCCCGTAAAAACTGAAATCTTGAGGCTTCTTTGCCGACGATATTCCGCAGCGCCGCGGACGCCGCCTCAAAACTCAGCCCGTCCACGCTTTTCAGACTGACAGATATCACCGGAAACTGTCCCATATATTCCTCAATCAATTCTTTTTCCTGAGAAATTTTCAGTCCATCGAACAATTCTTTCCTGCCGCCAATTTCAAAAAAACATTTCAGCATGCTCAGGTTGAGAGTCTTTCCAAACCGTCTGGGTCTAGTGAACAGATTCACTTCACCCCAATTTTGCAGCAATTCCGCAATGAACATTGTCTTATCCACATAATAAAAATTATTTGTCCTTATCTTTTCAAATCCATCAATCCCGATGGGAAGTTTTTTTCGCATCTCCCCACGCCCCTTTCTCCGGCAAAGGCTGTGTTTAACCAAACCGCCGCGTCAATTTTCAAACAAACCAAATATCATTTTTTTCACTTTATCATGTAGTTTTCAGCTAGTCAATCCCCGCCCCGGGAATACTTTTACCACAATGATATAAATAAGGTGCATTAACACGAATTCCTCGCATCCCGCATCTGCTCATGAAGAGGTTTCCTTCCTTTGCTGCGGATCATTTCCACCAGACCGAGGGCTGTCATGTCAATGACCTGGCAGTTTACCCGGTCTTTTTTACATTCTTCCGCCAGAAAGGCCAGGAGTTCCTGCCTCTGTTCTTTTTTCTCCATATTGATGAAATCAATGAGGATGATGCCGGACAGGTTTCGGAGGCGCAGCTGTCTGGCAATTTCCACGGCCGCCTCCCGGTTCATCTCATAAAAGATCTTGTCGGCGTGTTTTTTCTTTTTGGTGACGCTGCCGCTGTTGACATCAATGACCACCATGGCTTCCGTGGGCTCAATGACCAGACTGCCGCCGGAAGGCAGCCAGACGGTTTTCTGAAGGGCGGTTTCATAAAAATGGTCAAGACGGTACAGCTTCTCCAGAGGGTATGCGTCAGTATAAAGCGTGATCCGGCAGATACCGTTTGACGATTTCTGCTGACATGCCGCCGAATTTTTACTATGGGATGGCAATGGCGCACTGCCGCCGGAAAATTCGTAACATCCATCGCCGTAATATTGCCGCAGCTCCTCGTATATTTCCGGACTGTCCGTGACAATCTCATTAAGCTCTGCTGCCGGCAGCTCTTTTCCCAGAGTGATATAACACGGCGGCTCCCGGTACAAAAGACTCCTTGCTTCCGAGAACGCAGCCTTTTTCATCAGCGCCTGGTATCGGGCTGTCAGCTCTGTGAGTTCTTTATTGAGTTCTTCTTCCGCAACGTCCTCGGCGTTGGTGCGGACCACAATGCCATATTCATCCTTTATATAAGTATCGGCAACGGCAGAGAGTCGTTTCCTCTCTCTGCTGTTCCGGATTTTTTTGGATACGCCGGAACGCTTGTCGCCCAACGTCAGGACGAAATATTTTCCGGTGAGGCTTACGTTGCCATCCGCCACCGGAAGCTTTGTCTTCACAGCGTCTTTGGTGATCTGCACCAGGATAATATCGCCGCCATACAGTCTGTCCTCATGGCCCGGCGACAGCTTCACCGGCTGCTGTCCGCTTTTCGGCAGACGATAGTAACATTTGCCGTTCTGTCCGATTTCCAGAAAGGCTCCGTCTATGCCATCGGCCACCCGTTCCACCCGGGCAGCATAAATATTTCCCACAAGACTCTCCTGCTCTTTTTGCTCACAGTAGAGCTCCACGGGAATACCGTCCCTGAAATACCCGTAGCGGATGACACCGGAGGTTTCGGTGATAATCAGTTTATTGTTCATTTGGTTCCCCCGTTCCTTTCTTTTTTCTTCAATGGCTGCGTGAAAGCAATCTCGATGATTATATCACTTTTTAGAGAGATATTTTAGAGTTTTTTATTTTTTCACGGATGATTTGTAGTATAATGAAACTGTTATTACAGAAAGAAATATATATTTTTATAATCGAACAATGATAAAAATATATTATATTATTATTGCCTCTTTTCAGGCAATACCCGGGCTGGCGGAGAAAGGAGTTACTATGAACGAAGATATGCCAGTATTCAAAAGTTTTTTAAGAGAATCTTTGGAAAATCAAAAAGAGATTGAGGATAATTAAACTATCTCTAAAGCTAAGGCCGGGAAAGTCGAGCCTGTCGTCAACTTTCCCGTGCATTTGCTATAATAAGAATCTCTAAACAAGGAGCTGATTTATACTTGTCCCTGATATTCATTCAGAAGGTTTTCAATCTTCAGATTCAGATTCTCCGGCATGACATGTCCCGCCTCCTGCGGCAGCTTAAGCCATAAACGAAGCGGATGACTGCGTCGGCTTCCGGTTTCTCTGTTTGGGGAACTTCCGTTCGTTCCAGCAGTCCCGGCGGATTCCACTCTCACCATCACACCCCTCTGTTCCAGCAGCGGCACCACAATATAATACATGCGGTCATCATGGAAGGACAGATAGCCCAGTTCATGTCCCCCGCGATTTTTCAGATAAAGCCTGTGTTTCCGGATGCCGGCAGGATAAAGCAGGTCGCCGGGCTTAAGTGAAAAAGAATGCCGGACAGGAGCCTTTGTAACAAAATGTAAATCCAGGGGCGTCCCGCTTTTTTGCGCGCCATAGTCCCCGCCGGTCTCCAGCATGGCCGCAACCCGGAATATGGTGCTGCCATCTTCTGCCGTGATTTTCTCCTTTGCCAGTTCATGAAGCAGCGCTGTGCTATGAATAAACTGCTGCGCCAGCAGATACGTAAGTTCCGCCTGGATATCAAGGCGGGATGCGGCAGGCGCCCGCCGATGGAGTCTGTCATCAATCTCATCCAGAAGCTGTTTCCCGCACAGGTAAATACTCCGAAGAAACAACGGAAAATCTTCTTCGGTTTTCCAGAGGTACTTTCCTCTGGCTATGGGGAAATGTCCGATGATGCTTCCATCAAAGTCCTCGGCATAATGAAAGATATCGCGCTCCATGTAGGCCTGCGGATTGACGGGAGCGTCCCAAACCGCTGCACGGTTCTTCCGGGAACCATCTGCCGGTTCAGAGGAAGCGTCGGAAGAAAACTCATCGGAACGACCGCTGCTCGTGGACTGCGCTTCCTCTCTTTCCCGCCGCAGGACAGAATAAGCAATATTAATTTCTCTGGCGCTGTACGCGTAGCGCTTCCGCACGGACACATGTACGTCAGGATGTACCTGGGTCATCAGATGCCGGTATCTTTTTTTGATATCTTGCAGGGACGCATCGGCGGCAACGCCAAGAATGCGGCAGGCTTCTTTCTTCGTCATCGGGAGACAGTCCTTTCTTTAGAATGCAAGCACGGCGGTTGTCCTCCGGGCTTACCGCACAAAATCCGGGCAGACATTTTATATCCGCCCGGATTCTTCTTTATCTTTTGCTTACTGAATCTGAATCAATTATTCCTGTTTCTGACAGTCGAATCAGATTAGATATCCAATAAATCGCTGTAAACCTTCAGCGCACCGTCTGTGTCGTGAGCCAGTACACGTTTTGCCAGTACTTTTCCTAACTGTACGCCTTCCTGATCAAAGCTGTTTAAGTTCCATACAAATCCCTGGAACATAATCTTGTTCTCGAAATGCGCAAGCAGTGCGCCAAGGGAAGCCGGTGTCAGCTGTTCACCGATGATAATGCTGGATGGACGTCCGCCCTTGAATGCCTTATTGCTGTTCTCGTCGTCTTTACCGCAGGCAAAGGCCACGATCTGTGCAGCTACGTTCGCACATAACTTCTGCTGGCTGGTGGTGCCTTCGATCACAACATCTGTGCCGATCTGACTCTGTTTAAATCCAACAAACTGAAGTGGAGTAATGTCTGTGCCCTGATGCAGAAGCTGATAGAAGGAATGCTGTCCGTTGGTTCCCGGCTCACCGAAAATAATCGGTCCGGTCGGGTAGCTGACATATTCACCGAAACGGTTTACAGACTTACCGTTGGACTCCATATCCATCTGCTGTAAATGTGCAGGGAAACGGCTTAATGCCTGGGAGTACGGAAGAACGGCTGTGGCAGGATAGCCCTGTACATTCCGCTCGTAAATACCGATCAGGGCGTCCAGCATATCCGGGTTCTGTAATAAGTTTCTGTTCGTGGCAAGTTTATCCTCATCAGCAGCTCCGTTTAAGATCTCAGCGAATACTTCCGGGCCGAATGCCAGAGAAAGGACAACGCCGCCCACTGCTGAACTGGAGGAGAAACGTCCGCCAATATAATCATCCATAAAGAAGGCATCAAGATAATCATCTCCCTGTGCCAGCGGAGAAGTCTCGCTTGTCACGGCAAGCATATGGTTAGATGGATTCAGTCCTGCCTTCACTAAAGCGTCCTTTACGAAAGCTTCGTTGGTCAATGTTTCCAGTGTTGTTCCGGACTTAGAAACAACGATAAATAATGAACGGGATACATCGATAGAATTTAATACTGCAGCCGCATCATCCGGATCTACATTGCTGATGAACTTCGCTTCCATCTTCAATGTGTTATTCGTTTTTGCCCAGTTCTCAAGAGCCAGATATAATGCGCGAGGACCCAGGTCACTGCCGCCGATACCGATCTGAACGACTGTGGTAAATGTTTCCCCTGCTGCATTTGTAATCTCACCGGCGTGTACCTTGTTGGCAAAATCAGCAGCTTTTGCCTGTACGCCTGTGTAAAAATCACGTTTATTAACTCCGTTATCAATGACGTCTTTGCCAAGCTGTCTCCGCGCCAGATGATGAAGAACTTTACGATTCTCGCCGGTATTGATGACAGCACCGTTATAAAGTTCTTCGAACTTGTCCACAAGCTGCGCTTCCTCTGCCAGAGCCGCCAGCTGCTCAAGGATGGCGTCATCCACTTCTTTTGCAGCGTAATTGTAAGACATACCTGCAGCCATAGGAGTTGTGTAACGTTTTACACGCTCTGCTCCTTCTTCGCCTGACATTGCTTCAATAATGTTTACACGATCCTTCATCGTGCTGAGCTTCTGGTAAGATGCCAGAGTGTCCATGTTGTTCCATGTAACCATAAGTAATCCTCCTTTATGTTCTTTGCTGCGAGTCTTCTTTTAAAAAATGTACAATTGTTTTATAAAAAGAACCCCCACACCAAAACGGTTTGTAATTATTATACTAAAAATATTATCCGATTTCAACGTGTGAACCCCTGCAAAATGTAAAATTAAAGAAAAAAATGCATGGAATGTAGTATGATGAAAATTATTTTACTAAGACTTCCCATACCTGAAATGGGCTTCGCTCCTTGAAAATTCA
>ERZ1643247.510-NODE-510-length-46855-cov-26.469209_pt1 | contig 46855 bp, 47 predicted proteins | sample MGYA00579264_ERZ1643247 | MGnify/ENA primary metagenome ERZ1643247 (study PRJEB29033, sample SAMEA4952262) | chicken gut metagenome | biome: Broiler Chicken; feature: Gastrointestinal Tract; material: Caecum | place: Ireland | collected 2018 | study: Broiler... | reverse complement strand
AGCTTGGAAGGCTGGAATTCTACCATTGAACTACACCCGCGATTCACAACGCTAAATGAGTATACCAAATAGAGAATTTTTTGTCAAATAAATTTCGGGCGTTTTTGATGATTTTTGAAAAAAATAAATTCCGCCGCCCGCGCATGCCCCCGCCCCTCTTGCAACAGCGGAGAACAGTGCTTCTTTCATAACACTCAAAAAAACTATTTCAGCGCCCCTGCAGGTCGACGATGGTCGCTACCGCCTTTTTTTGATGGATGACGAGGTAACAATAGGTCTGCCGCGGCGAATAGCGGGTCATGCAGCCGGGGTTGACTACGAGCACCCCCTCTTCTTCGTGCACGTCTGCCTCATGGGTATGGCCGTAGAGGGCGATGTCGCACAGATTCTTTTTCGCCTCCGAAACGAGGCGAGCCGTCCCCTCTTTGACGCCGTAGCGGTGCCCGTGGCAGGCAAAGATGCGCCTTCCTTCCACTTCCAGCACGATCTCCGCCTCGCCGCCGGAAAAATCGTTGTTGCCGGCCACGAGATAAGTCTTTCCGGGATAGTCTCGCGCCAGCATGCGGCCGTCGGAGACCATGTCGCCGAGGTGGATGATGTAGTCGCACTCCGAAAGCACGGTGGAAAGCTTTTGCAGGGGGGCGATGTTATAATGTGTATCGGATAGGATGACGACCGTCTTCATGCCTGCTCCTCCGCGAGTTTTTCCGCCAGCGCCGCCAGCGCCTTGGCGCGGTGCGAGACGGCGTTCTTTTCTTCCGCTCCCGCACGGCCGAAGCTCTTGTTGAGTTCGCTGCTGTAGAAGACGGGGTCGTAGCCGAAGCCGCCATCCCCTTCCGCCGCCTCCAAGATGCGGCCGTATGCCCTGCCGTGCGCCGTCAGCTCTTTTCCGCCCGGGAACACCAGAGCCACGCAGCTTTCAAAATACGCCGTGCGCTGCTCTGCGGGGAGGCCTGCAAGTTTTTGCAGGAGAAGGGCGTTGTTGGCGGCGTCGTCGCCGTGCCTGCCGCAGAAGCGGGCGCTGTACACGCCGGGCGCGCCGCCGAGGGCTTCCACGCACAGGCCGGAATCGTCCGCCAGGGCGATGCGGCCCAGCGCCTTGCAGACGGCGCGCGCCTTGATGAGGGCGTTCTCTTCAAAGGTGGAGCCCGTCTCTTCGATGTCGCCGCAAAAGCCCGCCTCCTGCATGGATACGACCTCGTACCCCTGAAAGATCTGCTCGATCTCGCGCAGCTTTGCGCGGTTGCCGCTCGCCACAACGATCTGTTCCATGGCCATTACCTCGTTATTATATCACACATAGTACTATGCAAAGTGCGCTTTTTGCGCTTTTGCCGCCTGCCATGCACGCGGCGTTCCTCTACAGCGCGCCTACTTTTGTCGTATATAACAAGTATACAACTTTTTTTGCGCATATGCAACGATTTGAGGGGCGAATTTATCGTTCCGCCGCTGGCGAATGTATTTTTGTATAAATTGACGAAAATCGCCCGCGTTTTTGGAAAATGTAACACGATGGTGCGGTTTTGCTCACTTTTGAGCAGCTTTTGTAAACAGGATGATATAGATTTTCGGCACATTGTATGCTATAATAGAGGCAAAGGAGGGATAGCCATGAACGAAGAAAGATATCCTTTGGGCGCCCCGGAAGGCGCAGATACGCCGAACGGTGCTCCCCTGCAAGGCGCGACATGGAACGACGCCGTTCCCACGCAAGGCACCGCATTGAATGACGCCGCTCCCCTGCAAGGCGCGGCGCAAGGAAGCGCACAAACCGCGCAGAACGCGCCTGCCATGCAGGAAGACAGCGTGCCCATGCAGAAAGACGACGCGCCCGTGCAGGAAGCCGGCACACCCGTGCAGGAAGGCGACGCGCCCGCCGTGCAGAAAGCCGGCACGCCCGACGCACAGGAAGAGCTGCCCGCAGCGATGCGGGATCTGCGCAAGGCGCGCATGAAAAAGCAACTGATCGCGGGGATCGTTTTGATCGCCGCAGCCGCGGTACTGCTGTTCCTTTCCGTACCTTTGGGATTTTTCGGTTCGCCCAGCCTGCTGCTGCTCCTCATCGGCATCGGCGCGGCGGGCGTCATCCTGTTGCTGTGCGCGCTGTACCAAAAACTGATGCTGCGCGGTTTCAAAAACTGCCCCGGCGAAGAATTTGCCCACAGCAAGGCGCTCGCCGCCATCGGGGCGACCGTACTGGGGCTCGCCCTTATCGTGCTGCTCGTTTTAGGCCCCGTCACCCAATGGGACATCGGCGCCTCGTTCGCCATCCCCGTCGCCATCGGCGGCGGAGTGGTGCTGCTGTGCGCGCTGGGCGCACGCCTTTCCGCAGGCGCGGCGGCACAGGGAAAGCCGTACAGCGCCCTGCCGATGGCCGCCATCTCGATCGACTTCGGCTTTGCCGTGCTTCTGTTCGGCGGCATGTTCCTCTACGCAGTCTCCAGCCTTCTCAGCCTGCTCGGGCTTTTGATGGCATTCCTTTCCATCTTTACCCCCTTTGCGGGCGTCGCCTGCGGCATCGTCGCCCTCACCAAAAAGAACAAACTGACCAAGGGCGGCACCGCCCTCAGCATCATCGCCATCGCCCTGCCCGTCGTCGTCTGCGCCGTCGTCATCCTGCTGTTCAGCACGGGCGTGTGGGTCATCCGCCTGATGTGAGGAGACAGCCATGACCGCAAAAAAGATATTGCTGTATGCCGCCAGGGCCGCGGGGAGCCTTGCCGCCTGCGCGCTCGCCTTCGCCGCCCTGTGGCGGTACGAATACCCGCAGCAGCTGACGCAGATCGACAACCTCGTCGGCATGATCCCCCTCGCCTTCGGGCTGCTGTTCGCGGGCTGCATCTGCGCCCTTTTGTGGATTCCGCACGGCAGGCGCACGGCGGCGCTGGCCGTCTGCCTGGCGGCGATCTCGCTGCTCGCGGCGGCGCTCTTCCCCTTGGCGGTGCGCGGCAACTGGTGGATCGATTACGGCAACGGCTCGGGCGAGGGCGCAGGCCCCGACCTGACGCTCTATTCCCCTTTTGAAGAAGACACGCTGGCGGCGACCTTGGAGGAAGAGGCGGCGCTGCACCTTGCGGGAGAGCTGCCCGTTTTGGACGGCGCCACGGCGCTGTACCCGCTGTATGCCGCCTTCGCGCAGGCGGTGTACGAGGAAGAAGACTACGCGGCGGGGCTGACGGAGGGCACGGTGCGCTGCACGAACACGGCGAACGCCTATGAAGCCGTCGTTTCGGGCGAGGCGGACATCATCTTCGTGGCGGGGCCTTCGGAAAAACAGAAACAGGCCGCCGCCGACGCGGGCGCGGAGCTGGTGCTCACCCCCATCGGCAGAGAGGCGTTCGTGTTCATCGTCGGCAAGAGCAACCCCGTGGAGGGGCTCAGCTATCAGCAGATCCGCAACATCTATTCGGGCAAGACGGCGCACTGGCGCACGCTGGGCTGGGAGGAAGGCGGCTCCATCATCGCCTTCCAGCGGCCGGAAGGTTCGGGAAGCCAGTCCGGTTTGCAGCGCGTCATGGGCGACATGCCCATCGTCGCCCCGCAGCCGCTGCCCGACAAGAGCCTCGTGGGCAGCAACAGCCTCATGCAGCAGGTCTCCGTATGGTGGAAGGGCGTACAGCCCGCGCTCGGCTACTCGTACCGCTACTATGCGCAGACGATGTACGCCAACCCGGATACAAAGCTGCTCGCCATCGACGGCTATTCCCCCACCGAGGAGAATATCCGCAGCGGCGATTACCCATTCGTCAACAACTTTTACGCCGTGACAAACGGCGAGCCGACGGGAAAAGCAAAGCAGCTGATCGACTGGATCTGCGGGCAGCAGGGGCAGGAACTGATCGTGAAGACGGGCTACACGCCGCTGTAAGGCGGCCCGCGGTCTTTTCTCTTCCGCAAAACAAACAAATGACTATATACAAGGGCGGCGCGCTTCCCTTTGGGATGCGCGCCGCCCGAACTTGTATTCTTTTTACCGCCCTTCGCGCGGCGGATAGCGGCGAGGGTCGTCGGTCACTTCCAACAAATAATCGATGGAAACGCCGAAGTATTCCGCAAAGCGGATGAGCGTGGCGTAGTCCGCCTCGCGCTCGCCCGTCTCGTAACGGCTGATGCTGTTCTGATTCATGTGCAGGTCCATCGCCATTTTCAGCTGCGAGATCCCCCTGCTCTTCCGCAATTCTTTGAGACGCATACCGCACCCCCTCTCCGTCCGCTTGACAATATTATACCAGATTATACCAGTTTGGTATAATGGAAATATCCCATTTCAGTATAAGCGTGAAAAAATGCGCGGAGGGCGATTTCGTTCATTCACTTGACAATCGCACGGGCGTATGATACCATGGATGGTGAAGGCGCCGCCGCGGGATCTCCCACAACATGGCGCGGCGCAAGGAGAAACATGGAAAAGATTTTACAGATCAGCCATCTGAGCAAGACGTACGGCAAGGGCAAGAAAGCGGTGGACGATTTGAGCCTGGACGTATACGCGGGCGACATTTACGGCTTTATCGGCCAGAACGGCGCCGGCAAGACCACCACCCTGCGAGCGGTGACGGGCATTTTGGAATTTGACGAGGGCGAGATAACCATCTGCGGCAATTCGGTCAAGCAAAAGCCCGTGCAGTGCAAGCAGGTGACCGCCTATATCCCCGACAACCCTGACCTGTACGAATACCTGACGGGCATCCAGTACCTGAACTTTATGGGCGATATGTTCGGCGTGGAGACGGGGGTGCGCAAAGAGCGCATCGAACGGTACGCCGCCATGTTCCGCATCGAGGGCGACCTCGGCTCGCTGATCTCTTCTTACTCGCACGGCATGAAGCAGAAACTCGCCATCATCGGCGCCCTGCTGCACGAGCCCAAGCTGATGGTGCTGGACGAGCCGTTCGTCGGCCTCGACCCCGAAGCCGCCTTCAAGCTCAAACAGGTATTCCGCGACATGTGCGCGGCGGGCTCTGCCATCTTCTTCTCTACCCACGTTCTGGACGTGGCGGAAAAGCTGTGCAACAAGATCGCCATCATCAAACAGGGAAAGCTGATGGCGAGCGGCGATATCGACGCCGTACGCGGCGACGAGAGCCTGGAGTCGGTATTCATGGAGGTGCTGGAAAAAGATGCGCGCTAAATGGATGCTGCTGACGAAATTGCAGCTGACGGGGCTTTTGGGCATCAACCGCGCCCGCAAATCGCAGGACCCGCGCGCCAGGCGCAAGGCCGCGGGCGGGCTTGCCGCCTTTATCGTCGTCGGCATCGTGCTGTTGCTGTACGTTGCCCTGTTTGCCATCGGCATGTGCGCCGCAGGGCTTACAAAGCAGGTGCCTGCCGTCGCCGTGGCGCTGGCCTCCGCCATCACCTTCTTCTTTTCGCTGATGCAGGGCTGTTCGGTGCTGTTCGCCGTCAAAGACTACGATATGCTGATGTCGCTACCCGTATCCAAACGGACGGTGGTGGCAAGCCGCATGCTGTGCTCGTACCTTATCAATCTGCTCTTCTGCGCGGGGGTGATGGTGCCCGTCGCCGTCATCTTCTTCATCTTCGACGGGTTTTCGTTCGTAAACCTGCTCGTCATTTTGGCGGCAGCCGCCTGCACGCCCCTGCTGCCCGTGGTTGTGGCGACGGCGCTGAGCACACTCATTACGGCGGCGACGGCGGGGTTCCGCTTCAAAAACCTGCTGCAAAGCATCGTCGGCATCCTGTTTATCGTGCTGATCATGATAGGCTCGTTCAGCTTTTCCTTCAGCATGAATACAGACCCCGCCGCGGGCGTGACCGTCATTGCCGACGTTCTGACTAAGTACGTCTATCCGCCGGCTCTTCTCGTCAACATGACGATCGCGGGCGAGGCGTTTTGGGGGATCTTTGCCTTTATCGGCATCTCTCTGGCGGCGGGCGGGGCGTTCGTCGCCGCCGTATCCCCCTTCTATACCAAGATCAACTCGGCGCTCTTCAACCACGGCGCCCGCGTCGGCTATAAAAAGAGCGACGTCAAGCGTACTTCCGCCTTTGGCGCCCTCTGCAAGCGGGAATGGAAGCGGCTGTTTTCCTCTTCGGCGTACCTGCTCAACGGCGTCAGCGGCACGGTGCTGCTCATCCTGGCGGGCATCGCCCTGCTGTTCGTGGACGTGCGGACGGTGATAGACGCCATCCTTGCGGAGGCGTCGACAGAAGCGCCGGAAGTTGCGGAAGCCTTGCAAAACTGCCTGCCCTACATGGCGGCAGGATTGGCGGTGCTGTTCATCGGCATGTCCTGCCCGTCCGCCTCGGCGCTGTCGATGGAAGGAAAGTCGCGCGGGATCTTGTTCTCGATGCCCGTATCGGCACGGACCATCTTCTTCGCCAAGGCGTTGCCCACATTCGCGCTCAACTTTGCGGGAGGTGCGTTCGTATCCATCGTGTTCTGCGCCAAGATCGGCGCGGCGTGGGACGGCTGGCTCGCCCTGCTCGGCACCTGCCTCGTCTTTTCCGCCTTTACCGCCCTCGGCGGCATCTGGCTCAACCACAAAAACCCCAAATACGAATGGACGACGGAGCAGGAAGTAGTCAAAAACAGCATGCCCGTATACCTCGCCGTGCTGGGCAGCTTTGTGCTCGGGTTTGCGGTGATCTTCCTCTCCGTCTTCGGCTGGTACGCCGTGGCGGCATTTGACGCCGTTTGCATAGTACTATGCGTGGCAATGATCGCCTATTTCGGCAAGGTGCGGCTGTACGTCTGATATTGGAAACCGATGAATTTGACTTTGATCTTTCCATACTTTTTAAGGCGCGCCCGAACGGGCGCGCCTTTGCCGTATTCTATATGGCATCGTTTTAGGGGCGCGCCCGAACGGGCGCGCCTTTGCCGTATTCTATATGGCATCGTTTTAGGGGCGCGCCCGAACGGGCGCGCCCCCTGCCGTATTGTATATGAGCTCCGATCGAGGGCGAACGCCTTCCGCCCCTTCCAAACCCAAAAAAAACAGAAAGCACCCCGACGCAAGGCGGCGTCAGAACGCCCAGCGGCCGTCCCGGAAGATCGGATAGCGGGCGCCGGTATCGGTACGGCCGTCGATGTGCAGGTCGTCGCTGCCGATCATGAAATCGACGTGGACGACCGAGTCATTGACGCCCATGGCGTGCAGCTCCTCCTCCGTGTGCTCTTCATACCCGCGCACGCAGTTGGTAAACCCGCGCCCCAGCGCCAGATGGCAGGCGGCGTTTTCGTCGAACAGGGTATTGTAAAAGAGCAGGCGGCTGCGGTTGACGGGAGAATCGTACGGGACGAGCGCGCACTCGCCCAGGTACGCCGCGCCTTCATCCGTTTCGATCAGGCGCTTCAGCTGCGCCTCCCCTTCCGCCGCGTGCACCTCGACCGCCTTACCATGAGAAAAACGCACGGAAAAGTTGCGGATGAGCTGCCCCTGATAGGAGAGCGGCTTGGTGGAATACACCACCCCCTCCGCCTCGCCGCGCATGGGCGAGGTGAACACCTCTTCGGAGGGGATGTTGGGGTTGAAGGATATGCCGGAGAGGGTCGTCTCTTCGCCGGCGGCGAACAGCCCCTGCCGCAGCAGCCCCACCTGCAGGCGGGTGCCGTTGGAACTTTCATATTCGAGGGAAGTCAGCCCCAGCGAATTGAGGTACGAACAGCGCGCGGCGAGGTCCTCGTTGTGCGCCTTCCAGTTGGCGAGCGGGTTCCCCTCCAGCGAGCGCGAACACTCCAAGATCGCCCGCCACAGCTTGTCTTCCGCGAGCGTGGGGTTGGTGGCGCGCGGGAATACCTTTTTCGCCCAGGCGGCGCCGGGGACAGCGGCGATGCACCACTGGTATTTGTTTTCCATCTTGTCGCGGTAGGGCTTGAACACCTGCGAACGCGCCCGCATGGCGCGGGCGTATTTGGCGCCGTCGATGCCCTTCAATCCGTCGGGGTCGGCGCTTTCCAGATACAGGCGGGCGGGCAGCTCGCGCAGGCGGCAGCGCATCTGCTCTTCTTCCCACGGCTGCACGGCGGACATGACCTCTTCGCTGCGGTATTCGGCGCCCAGGCGCACGAGCGGCCTGTGCGTCCACTCCACGCGCACCTTGGAAGCGCCGGCGCGGTAGCATTCTTCCGCGACCAAAGCGACGAATTCGGGCTGGTCGAGCTCGGCGGAGACGATCACCTCCTGCCCCTTCTGCACGTTCAGCCCCGCGCGCGCCAACAGTTTGGCATAATTTTTGAGAACCGTTTTCTGCATCGCCTTACCCTCTAACGTAAAAAACTGCTTTTTTATCGTAAAAAACCGCTTCTTCTATCGTAAAAACTGCTTCTTTTATCGTAAAAACTGTTTCTTCTATCGTAAAAACTGCTTTTTTATCGTAAAAGACTGCTCCAGCCGCCCTTTTCAAACACGGGCACCCGCTGCCCCGACTGCGTGACGCCGACGATCTCCAAGTCTTCGCTGCCGATCATGAAATCGACGTGGACGGAGGAATCGTTGACGCCCATGCGGGCGAAATCGCCGCGGCCGTACTTTTCAAACCCGACGATGGTATTGCTGTACCCCCTGCCAAGGGCCAGATGGCAGCAGGCGTTTTCGTCGAACAGGGTGTTATAGAAGAGGAAGCCCGTTTCGTTGACGGGGGAATCGAAGGGAACGAGCGCGCACTCGCCCAGATATGATGCCCCCTCGTCCATGGAAAGGATCTTGCGCAGCAGCGCCTCTCCCCGCGCCGCCCCGCATTCGACCGCCTTTCCCCCTTCAAAGCGCAGCCAGAAATCTTCGATGAGCTCGCCGCGGAAAGAGAGCGGCTTGACCGCGTACACGGTGCCCTCCGCACTGCCGCGCATGGGGGTGGTGAACACCTCTTCGGTGGGGATGTTGGGGTTGAAGTACTTGCCGCCCACCGTGCACTTTTTGCCGGAGATGAACTGCGCCTCGGGGATCAGCCCCACGCGCAGGCGGGTGCCGTTGGAACTGCGGTATTCCAGCGATTTGAGGTGCAGGGCGTTGACCTTGTCGCACTTTTCGCGCAGGGCGCGGTTGTGCCACATCCAATCGGTCAAAGGGTCTTTGCCGTCGGCGCGGCACACCTGCAGGATGAGTTCCCACAAGTGCTCCACCGCCGTGCCGGCGCGGTCGAGCGGGAACAGCTTTTTCGCCCAGCCGACGGAGGGCACTGCCGCCACGCACCACTGGTGGCGGTTGACCATGGCGTCGCTGTACTGCTTGGTGATGGCCGAGCGCGCCACCTCGGCAAGGGTCAGCTTTTCGCGGTCCGCCCCCTGCATCGCGTCCGGCGGGGATGAGAGGATCTTGATGGTGACGGGCGGGTCTTCGGCGCGGGCGCGCAGCTTTTCCTCTTCCCAGGCGGGGACGGCGGCCAGCTCTTTGACCTCTTCAAAGCGGGAGGCGAGCTTTTCCAGGGCGCAGCTTTGCCATTCGACGGCAACGTCTGCCGCGCCCGCACGGTAGCACTCTTCCGCCAGCATGCAGATGAACTCCGGCTGGTCGAGCTGCGCCGTGATGACGACGCGCTGCCCCTTTTCCACGTTCGCACCCACGCGGGCGATGAGTTTGGCATAATTGCGCAGCAAAGTCTTCTTCATTTCACATTATTCCGAAAGATACATAGTATTATGTCAGACATAGACGGGCGTTACTCGCCATGTCTGTGTTTATTGTACACTTTTTGCGGAAAAATGTCAACCCGTTGCCGCGCCTTTCTGCCGCGCATCGGGTCGAAAACGGGAGAAAAGCGGGCGCATCTTGCAAAATTTTCGTAATAATTGTAATAAATTTGAAAAATGCGAACGAATCTTTCAAAATGAATTGACTTTTTTACAAAAATATACTATTCTAATAGGTGAGAATACTTTTTGAACGAGGAGGAAAAGTCTATGTTTTGCCAAGACTGCGGACACAAGCTGACTTTGAAGTTTTGCGAAAACGAAGGGCTTGTCCCCTACTGCAACGAATGCGAAGCGTTTAAGTTCCCCACTTTTCAAACGGCCGTCAGCATGGCAGTTGTCAACCGGGCACAAGACAGAGTGCTGATCGCAAAGCACACCAACGGCGAAAACCTGCTGTTTGCGGGGTATGTGAAGAAGGGCGAATCGGCGGAAAAGACCATCATCCGCGAGATCCGCGAAGAGACGGGCCTGAACACCATCAAATACCGCTACACGCGCTCGCGCTACCACGAGCCGCGCAACGTGCTGATGCTGGGGTTCATCGTCGTGGTCGGCGACGGCGAGCTGCGCCTGAACAGCGACGAGATCACCGAGGCGCACTGGTACAGCTTTGACGAGGCGTTGGGGCAGGTCCAGCCCGACTCGACGGCGGAATTCTTTTTGAAAAACGCCATCGCCGAGATCAAGAAGAACAAACTGTGAGCGCAAAAGGCCGCGTCCCCTTCCGCAAAGCGTGGGGCGCGGCCTTTTTTCGATTTGTGACCAAGCCAAGGCAAACTTTTGCCTTTGCCGGTCGAGGCGCGAAAACGATCCCGCCTGTATTGCGCAAAAATTATCTTTTACGGAAATTTTCGCAGCAGGTGCAGCTTTCGGCGTCGCAGTCGCAGGTATTGCCGACGACGATCTTGTCAAGCGTGCAATTTTTGCCTTCACAGTTGAAGAGGCAATCGGAAACTTCACAGCCGATGGAATGATTCACTTTCTGCATGGCACACCTCCTACACCCTGTTATGTGCGCGGGGCGGGGGAATTATGCGGCAAAGCGGTTGACTTTTGCGGCGAATTTTTGTAAAATACTGGGTAAAGGAGGTGCGGCAATGAAAGTCATTTTGAAACAAGACGTAAAGGGAACGGGCAAAAAGGGCGATATTTTGGAAGTGAGCGACGGCTACGCCAAGAACTTTTTGCTGAAAAAAGGTTTGGCGGAGCAGGCGTCTTCGGTGGCGGTCAACAGCCTGAAGATACAAAAAGAGGCAGAGGAACGCCGCCGCCGCGAAGAGATCAAGGCCACGCGCGAGCTGGCGCAGAAGATGGACAAGAGCACCGTGACCATCTCGATCCGCTGCGGCGAAAACGGGAAGGTGTTCGGCAGCGTCACCTCGAAGGAGATCGCGGGGAAACTTGCAGAGCTGGGCTTTGACGTCGACAAGAAGAAGATCCTGCTCAAAGACCCCATCAAGACGGTGGGCGACACCGCCGTAGACGTGCGCCTGATGGAGGGCGTGACAGCCAAGATCTTCGTCAGCGTGGTGCCCGAATAAGGCGGCGCGGCATTGACGGGCACGCGGCCCTGCCCGCGCGGGCGCGGCCGTTTAGGCAAAAGACAAACCATACAACAGCCGAGGGGCTTGCCGCATGGCAAGCCCCTCGTTTTTTGACAGAACACAATGCAAGAGCGCGGCGCCCCTTCCGAGCGGGAGGGGCGCCGCGCTTCTTTTTATAGGAAAGCGTTGTCGGCGGAAAAGCCTCGGCGATCGCTGCCGCAGTGAAAAATCATTTTCTATACAGCGGGGAGGCCAAGGGCCCCTTCTTCAGTGAAAAATCATTTTCTATGCGGCGGGAGCGCATATAGGGCGAGGGCGCATTTACGGCGGGAAACGTTCATTCCCCCTTCATGCCCAACAGCCGCAGGGCGTTTTGGGAATAGATGAGCTCCAACTCTTCCTTCGTAAAATGCATCCCCTCCAGATAGCGCACGGTGGGCGCGGGGGTATCCCAGGGGCAGTCGGTGCCGAACAGCACGCGGGATACGCCGAAGGCGCGGATGACGCGCTCCGCCGTCTCTGCGGGAACGGAACGGGAAGAAAAACTCGTATCCACATACACGTTCGTATCGGCGAGGTATTCGATCGCCTCGTCCGCCATCGTCTGCCCGCCCAGATGGGCGACGACGATCTTCGCCTGCGGGAAGGCCTCGGCGACGCGGCGCATGCGCTGCGGGGGCGTCTTGTACGGGGGCTCAAACCCGCAATCGACGCCGCCGTGGAAGAGCATGATCATGCCGTATTCGGCGCAGCGCTCGTAGACGGGGAAGGCGAGGGGGTCGTCTACCCAGACCCCTTGGTAATCGCAGTGGAATTTGACCCCGCGGACGCCCGCCGCGTGCAGGCGCGCCAATTCTTCGAGGGCGTGCTCGGAGGCGGGATGCACCGAGCCGAAGGGAATGATGTTCGGGCGGGAAAGGAGGGAGATGGCGAAGTCGTTGACGTGCCGCTCGGTGCGCGGGGCGACGGCGATGTTCAGCGCCACGAATTTGTCTACCCCCTGCTCTTTCATCAACCGCTCGGTATCGGCGACGGTGCCGTCGGTAAAGGGAGTGAAGTGCGAGCGCGCCGCCAGCGAGGCGATGGCGCCGGGCGCCAGTTTATCTAAAAAAGTGTGTACATGAAAGTCGATCCGCATACGGTTTTTCTTCCTTCAAAAAATAATAAAGCGGGGGCATACAAAAGAAACGGGGCGACGGCATCCGGCGCCCTGCAAAGCGTCGGGAGGCGGGCGTCAATCGTCTGCCCGCGACATGTTGGCGGAGATCTTTTTGCGGGCGCGCAGGCAGGAAAAGAGATTGTACGAGGTGCCGATGAGGTCGAACACGACCAAAAAGATGACGTTGAGGAGAAAGGCGCCGCGGTAATCGGCATCCCCCCGCAGGTCGGCGGCGATCTTGGCAAAGACGCTGCCCGTATAGCCGGAGAGGGAGACTTCAAAATACAGGCAGAGCGCGTAGGTGACGAGCAGCACGAGGAGGGTCAGCCCCGCCGTGAAGGCGACGCGGAAGCCGTCGTTTTTGCCGCCGCACTTGCAGTACAGCCAGCCGCCGAGGAGAGTGCCCGCCGCGGCGGCGAGAGCGGCGAAATCCCACCAGATGAACAGCAGCACGAACAGCATGGCGGCGACCAGCGCCCCCGCCACCGCCCCGGCAATGCCGCGCAGCCTGTGCGCGGGGGCGGAACGCTGCGCCTCTTCCCGCTTCACCGCGGCGGCATAGGCGCCGCCGTAACAGGCGGCGTGCGCTTCAAAGGGGATGCCCGACTCCACCATGGAGACGCGGTCTTCGCCGAGGGGCTTGCCGCAGTACGGGCACACGTCCGCCCCGGGGAAGCCCGCCCGCTTCAAGTAGGCGACTATTTTATCGAGGATAGTTTCGACCTGGCGGAACACGCCCGCGTACAGCTGGGGGCTCGCCATCAGCCCGATGCCGACCACGCCGTAAGCGGTCAGTTTGAGCTCCTTTTTGTGCTTTTCGAGATATTTTTCCAGGTCTAAATTGCGCCCCTTCGTGTCGGTGACGACGGTCAGAAGGCAGGCGGGGTTCGCCATGGCGCGGTATTTGACGTGCACGCGGTAGCCGCCGTACACGCCGTAGCAGCAATGCTTGCCTACGGTGAGCCCGTGTTTTGCCGCGAATTCGCGCAGGCCGAATTTTTGCTCGCTCATTTTTTCTTCTCCTATTCGTCTTTTGTATCGCCCTCCGGCAAATCGCCCGCCGCCGGCTCGCCCACGGAAAGGCCCGCGGGGCGCTCGTGCCGCACGTCTAAACCGAGGGCGGCGCGGTCTTCAAACACGATGCCGCGCTGCAAACTGGCATAGCCGTGCTTTTGGCGGATGCGCTCCACCGCCTCTTCGGCGCGCGCCTTTTTGTCGTAACCGCCGCCGAGGCTTTCAAAGCTGAGCTGTTCGACGCCGTGGTCGAACCCGGACACGGTGACGCCCAGCCCGCGCACGGCGCGGCGGGCGGTATATCGCTCGCGGAAGAGGGAAAAGGCCGCCTCGGCGATCTCGCCGCACAATGCCGTGGGGCGCACCTTCTTTTGCCAGGAATAGTTCTGCATCTCTTTATCGCGCACCCACAGATGCACGGTGTCCGCCTTGCCAAGGCCGGCGGCACGCTGGCGGGAAGCGACGCTTTCGCTGAGCACATAGATGAGCCGCTTGACGTCGCGGATGCGGTAGATGTCTTCAAAATAGGTGAGGGAATTGCCCACCTGCTTGAGGGGTTCCCGCTCGCCCGCCGCGCGCACGGGCGAGGCGTCTTCTCCGCGGGCGTAGGCGGAGAGGGTGGCGCCCCACTTGCCGAGGTAATCGCTCAAAAAGCGGGGATCTGCCGCCGCCAGGGCGCCGATGGTGGCGATGCCCACCTTTTGCAGCCGCTGCGCCGTCGCCCTGCCGACATATAAAAGATCGGTGACGGGGAGCGGGAAGATCTTTTCGCGGAAATTCTGGCGGTCCACCACCGTGACGGCGTCCGGCTTTTTCAAATCGGACGCGAGCTTGGCGAACACTTTATTGAAGCTGACCCCCACCGAAACGGTGAGGCCGAGCTCCGCTTTGACGGCGGCGCGGATGCGTTCGGCGATCTCTTCTCCGCTGCCGAAGACGGAACTGCGGGTGACGTCAAGCCAGCATTCGTCCATGCCGAAGGGCTCGATCTGATCGGTGAAGCGGGCGTAGATCTCCCTGCCCGCCCGCGAATAGCGGGCGTATTCCGAAAAGCGCGCCGGACGGACGATGAGGCCGGGGCACTTGCGCTTCGCCTCCCAGATGACGTCGCCCGTCTTGACGCCGCGCGCCTTCGCCTCTTCGCTCTTGGCAAGAACGATGCCGTGGCGAAGTTCGGGGTCGCCGCAGACGGCGACGGGCTTGCCGGCAAGTTCGGGGAACAATTTGCGCTCGACGGAGGCATAAAAGTTGTTGAAATCGGAATGGAGAATGACCATATACGCGTATTATGCGCAGCATAGTACTGTGCAAACGGTTGATTTTTGCTGTATATCGCTATTTTTATGCCCATGAAGGCAAAAAACGGGACAGCCGGCTCAGCTGCGCCTGCGGAGGATATCCCCCGCCGCCAGCGGAAATGGACAGGCAAGGCGCAGCTTCTGCATGACAAGTTTTGCGTCTTCCACCGGCGCGCCAGCCTCGTCTTCCATGGCGCGGACGACAAAGGTCTTGCCGCACGAACGCGAGGGCGAGAGCACTTCCAGCTCATCCCCCACGCGGAAGCGGTTGCGCATCTGCACGAGGCCGTCTTCCAGCACGTCGGCGACATATTCGTGCGTGCCCTGCCGCTGCGAGTTTGCATAGCTGACCGTCTCTTCGTTGCCGCCGAAGGCGTAGGCGGCGGTAAAATCGCGGTGGGCGGCTTTGCGCAGTTCTTCCTGCCCCTCTTCGACCGTCATCGCCCCGTCCATCACCCGCCGATAGGCGTTGACGACGGTGGCCAGGTAATAGCGGCTCTTCATCCGCCCCTCGATCTTGAAGGAGCACACGCCCGCCTCCGCCAGCGCGGAAAGGTGCGGGAGCATGTTCAGGTCTTTGCTGTTGAAGATATAGCTGCCGCGCGCGTCCTCTTCCACGGGGCATTCGCCGCCCCCTTCTCGGGCGCGCACGGTAAACTTCCAGCGGCAGGCCTGGATGCAGGCGCCGCGGTTGGAATCGCGCCCGGCGAGGTAGTTGCTCAAAAGGCACCTGCCGCTGTACGAGATGCACATGGCGCCGTGCACGAACGCTTCCAGTTCCAGCAAAGGTTCGGCGGCGTGGATCTCGGCGATCTCCGCAAGGGACAGTTCGCGCGCCAGCACCACGCGCTCCGCCCCCTGCTCACGCCAGAACGCCGCCGCATAGTGGTTGGTGGTGTTCGCCTGGGTGGAAATGTGCAGGGGCAGGCGGGGCGCGGCGCGCCTTGCCAGGGCGAAGGCGCCGGGGTCGGAGACGAGCGCCGCGTCGGCGCCGATCTCCTGCAGATAAGCAAAGGCGTCGGCGAGGGCGGGAAAGTCGGCATTGCGGGCGAAGATGTTGGCGGCGACATATACCTTTTTGCCGCGCGCGTGCGCGTAGGAGACGGCCTCCTTCATCTCTTCCGCCGTGAAGTTGCCGGCAAAGGAGCGGAGGGAAAATTGCTTTCCGCCCAAATAGACGGCGTCTGCACCGAAGTACAGCGCCGTTTTGAGTTTTTCAAAGTCGCCCGCGGGGGCGAGCAGTTCGGGTTTTCGGAAGCCGCCCGCGGGGGCGGGCTGTTCGGGTTTTGTAAAGCCGCCCGCGGGGGCGAGCAGTTCGGGTTTTTGGAAGCCGCCCGCAGAGGCGGGCTGTTCCGGTCTTTCAAAGCCGCCCGCAGAGGCGGGCTGTTCGGGTCTTTTCATGGTTTTTCAGCGATCTATGCCAGGCATAGTACTTGATATCATTGCGTTTTTACCGAAATGGCGGCGCCTTCGCCCTCTTCCAGCACCACCGTGCGAAGATCGGGGTCGGTGCAGACGGCGCCGAGGTATTCGCGCAGGCGCTGGACGATGGAGCGGCGCTTATACGGCGTTTCCGCCCTTCCGCTCACCCAGCCGTACAGGAGGACGTCGTCGGCAAACAGCACCCCGCGCGGGGCGAGCAGGCGCTTCAGATCGGGCAAATAATGGATGTACTGCGCCTTGGGCCCGTCTAAAAAGATGAGCTCGTACTCCCCTTGCAGGGCGGGCAGCACGTCGGCCGCGTCCGCAAGCAGGGCGCGCACCCGCCCTTCCACGCCGAAGCGGGCAAAATTTGCCTTGGCGCGCAAAAAGCGCTCTTCGTCCGATTCCACGGTGGTGAGCCGCGCCCCCGCGCACTCGGAAAGCAAGGCGACGGAGGTGAGCCCCTCCGCCGTGCCGATCTCCAATATATGCTGCGGCGCACGCATGCGGGCGCAGGCCAGCAAAAGCGCCAGCGTGTCGTCGGGGGCGCAGGGATCGCGCCCCTGTTTGGCTGCGTCGCGAAGGCGCAGCAGCTCTTCGTCTAACGACAGATGCAAAAGCGAAGCGAGGTAGTCCATGGTCACACGCGGACGATATTCGCCATGATGACGGGGTTCTGCTTGGTCTTTTTATAGATAAAGTTCTTCACCTGCTTTTTGATGGCGGCGGGAAGGTCAGTATTGTCGGCGTCGCCGCGCACGTCTACCTGCTGCACGCAGCCGATGACGATGCGGCGGATCTCCGCGGCGTAGTCGGCGTTTTCGGGCATCAAAAATCCGCGGTAGACGACGGCGGGGTCGCTCAAAAGCTCGCCGCTTCGTTCGGAGACGCAGGCGGTGATGACGAAGATGCCGTCTTCGGAGAGGTGCTTCCTGTCCTTCATGACCACGCTGTTCTCGCGGTCTTCCAGGCTTCCGCCGTCGACAAGGCGGGAGCCGGAGGAGACGCTTTCGCCGAATTGCAGGTTATCGGGCGTGAGCTCGACGCAGTTGCCGATGTCGGCGATGAGGATGTTGTTCTCGCTCATGCCCAGCTCCATCGCCAGCTGCGCGTGCCGCTTGAGGTGACGGTACTCGCCGTGCACGGGGATGAAGAACTGCGGCTTTAACAGGGAGTGCAGAATTTTCAGCTCTTCCTGGCAGGCGTGGCCGGAGACGTGGATCTTTTCCAGCGATTCATACACGACCTTGGCGCCCTTGCGGTAGAGGTTGTTGATGACTTTATACACCATCTTCTCGTTGCCGGGGATGGGGCTGGCGGAGATGATGATGGTGTCGTTGGCGCCGACGCGCACTTTATTGAACTCGCCCGCCGCCATGCGCGTGAGGGCGCTCATCGGCTCGCCCTGGCTGCCCGTGGAGATGATGACGATCTCTCTGTCGAAATAGTTTTTGATCTTTTCGACGTCGATGAGCACCCCTTCGGGGATGGTGAGTTCGCCGATCTTGAGGGCGGCGTCTACCACGTTGATCATGCTCCGCCCCGAAAGCGCCACCTTGCGGCGGTACTTGGCGGCGATGTCGATGATCTGCTGCACGCGGTGCACGTTGGAAGCGAAGGTCGCCACGATGATGCGGCGGTTCATGTTTTCGGAAAAGAGATGATCGAGGGTGGTGCCGACCACCGTTTCGCTCATCGTGTAGCCCATGCGCTCGACGTTGGTGGACTCGCACAGCAGCAGTTTGACCCCCTCTTTGCCGATCTCGGCGATGCGCGAGAGGTCAATGGGCCTGCCCGCGACGGGCGTGAGGTCGATCTTGAAGTCGCCGCTGTGATAGATCTTGCCGTTGGGCGTATCGATGCAGAGGGCGACGGCCCCGGCGATGGAATGGTTGACGTTGATGAATTCCACCCCGAAGCAGCCGAGCTTGACCTTATCCCCCGGCTGCACGCACACCAGCTGCGCCTTGTTGATGTGCTGTTCGCGCAGCTTGTTGTCGGCAAGCGCCAGCGTCAGCCTGGTGCCGTAGACGGGCATATTGATCTCTTTGAGGAGATAGGCGATGCCGCCGACGTGGTCTTCGTGCCCGTGGGTGATGAGCAGCGCCCGCACCTTGTGCTTGTTGGCGACGAGGTAGCTGATATCGGGGATGACCAGATCGATGCCGGGCAGCTCTTCATCGGGGAAGGTGAGGCCGGCGTCGATGACGATGATGTCGTTGCCGTATTCGATCGCCGTCATGTTTTTGCCGATCTCGCCGATGCCGCCCAAAAAGATGACCTTGACGGGGGGCTTGCCCTTGCCGCGGCGGGGTTTGCGCCCCTGCGGACGGCCCTGCCCTTTGCCTTTTTCTTCTTTGAACTTTTCTTCTTTGAATTTTTCTTCCTTGAGCGCCCGCTCTTCTTTAGGCGCCTTCGCCTTGGGCGCTTTGCCGCGGCGCTCGGGCTGCGCCTCGGCGCGAGGCTGTTTGCCCTTCAATTCGTTCGTGTTGCCCAAAAACTGCGGCATATCCGGCCTGCGAGGTGCGCGGAATGCCGCCTGCTGTGATAGACGTTCTGTTCTTTTCTGCTTCAAAATGACTCCTTTTTTGCCGCCAAACAAAGGGCAAGGCGATGCCCTGCCCGTGACAGCCCGCCGCAGAAAAATCTCCTGCGGCGCGCCCGGCGCTTACACTATGATATATTTTACTTTTCTTCCGGCGCGCTGCCTTGCGGCCCTGCCGGCTCTTCTTCCCGTATTTGTGCCCCGAGATCTTCCGCGCCTTCTTCGGGGTCTTGCGCGGCCTCTTTTTCCGCGTCCGCCTCTTGTGCGGGCGCTTCTTCCGCCGCTTCGGCGGGCAAGTTTTCTTCCGCCGGTACTTCTGCGGGGGATCCCGCATCTTCTGCTCCGTCGCCTTCTGCGGGAGCTTCTTCCGCCGCTTCGGCGGGCAAGTTTTCTTCCGCCCCTTCGGCGGTTTCTGCGGGAGATCCTTCCGAGGCAAATTTTTGAGGCGCTTCCGAAGGGGCGCCTTCCTCCTCCCCTGCCGCGGGGACTTGTTCGGAAATATCTTCCGCAGCGTTTTCTTCTTCGGAAATATCTTCCGATGCGCTTTCCCGTTCGGAAATCTCTTCGGGCGAATTTGCGGGGAGCGCGGACTCTTCCCCTCGCGCGGCATCGCCCTCTTCCCCTTGCGCGGCATCGGCTGCCGCGGGGAGTGCGGCGAGGAAGGCGGCTCCGCCGAGGCGCTCTATGACGCGCTCGGCGACGCGGTCTGCCAAAGCGTCGATGACGAGCGACAGCTCGTCGTAAGCGGCGCTCGTCTGCCGCGAATAAAATTTAAGTTCCTGCAGCACATCTCTTCGGGCACGCCCGACGTCTGCGGAAAGAGCTTCGTACAATTTTTCCAGCGCGGCGGAAAGGCTGGTGCGCTCTTTGGGCGCCTCTTCCGCGTTCTGCTGCAGCCCTGCAACCAGCGCGGCGCGGCGCTCCTGCTGCCGGCCGAGAAGTTCCAGCACGTCGCTGCGGCGGAAGCCGTTGTAGTCGTCAGACTCCGGCTCGCCCCTGCGGCGGCGCAGCGCGGCGATCTCGTCCATGTCGGCAAGGACGGCGCGCAGCTCTTCGATGCGGCGGTCCGTCTCCGCGAGAAGTTCCTTGATCTCTTTCTGCCGCCCGATATCCTGCATGTTCCTGTCCCCCCTTTTCTCACTGTTCTTCGCCTGCGCGGGCAGGCTGTACTGCTTTTATTGTACTATATTTTGCACAAAAAGTAAATGTTTTGCCACTATATTTTGAGAGGATACGGGCAACTTTTTATGAAAAAGGCGGTTTTTGCAAAAAATTTTTTCGGATATACTTTTCCGCCGCCGAAAGGCTTGTCAAAAATCGACAAGTACGATATAATAATGATATGCGTGCAAGAGAACGTTTCCGCTATACGGGAACAGCCTTTGCAGACAGTAAAATTTCACCGTAAGGAGTGTATGATATGAGAGTGTACAATTTTTCGGCAGGCCCTTCCATGCTTCCCCTCGAGGTTTTGGAAGAAGCACAGAAGGAGCTTTTGGACTTTGCCGGCACGGGAATGAGCGTGACCGAGATCAGCCACCGCGACAAGGCGTTTTCCGCCATCGTGGAAGAGGCGGAAGCCAACCTGCGCGAGCTGATGAACATCCCCGAAGAGTACTGCGTACTGTTCGTGCAGGGCGGCGCCAGCCAGCAGTTTGCTGCCGTTCCCCTCAACCTGATGCACACCGGCAAGGCCGACTACATCGTCACCGGCAACTTCTCGAAAAAGGCATGGCAGGAAGGCAAGATCTTCGGCGAGGCGCGCTGCGTCGCTTCTTCGGAAGATAAGACCTACACCTACATCCCCGACGTAGACAAGATCGCCTTCAACGACGACGCCGACTATGTACACATCTGTTCCAACAACACCATCTTCGGCACCCGCTATATCAAGTTCCCCGAAGTCAAGGCGCCGCTGGTGGCGGATATGAGCTCCGAGATCCTCTCCCGCGAGGTAGACGTGACCAAATTCGGCGTCATCTATGCCGGCGCGCAGAAGAACCTCGCCCCCGCAGGCGTGACCATCGTCATCGCCCGCAAAGACCTGATCGAGAACCCCCTGCCCGGCTGCCCCACCATGCTCAAATGGAAGACGCAGGCGGAAGCGGGCTCGCTGTATAACACGCCCCCCTGCTTCTCCATCTACATGGCCAACCTCGTGCTGCGCCACCTGAAAAAGCTGGGCGGCATCAAAGAGATCAACAAGGTCAACGAATACAAGGCAGGGCTGCTGTACGACTTTATCGACAACTCTTCCTTCTACACCAACAGCGTGGTCAAGGAATACCGCTCGATCATGAACGTGCCCTTCGTGACACCTTCGAAAGAGCTGGACGAGAAGTTCGTCAAAGAGTCGAAGGCGAACGGCCTCGTGTCTTTGAAGGGCCACCGCCTGGTGGGCGGCATGCGCGCTTCCATCTACAACGCCATGCCCGTCGAAGGCGTGCAGAAACTCATCGAGTTCATGAAGAAATTCGAACAGGAGAACGCCTGAGGGCGCGCCCTGTCAGCAAACGGCAATACGAGCAAGGAGGAACATACAATGCCTGAAATACTCAAGCTGAACGAGATCAGCGAAGTCGCAAATAAAGAATTCCCCGAAGGCTACGTCTTTTCCAAAGAGGTAAAAGACCCCGACGGCATCATGCTGCGCAGCTTCAACATGCACGAATACCCGCTGGGAGAAAAGCTCCTCGCGGTGGCGCGCGCGGGCGCCGGCACCAACAACATCCCCATCCCCGCCTGCACGGAGAAGGGCATCGTCGTCTTCAACACCCCGGGCGCCAACGCCAACGCCGTCAAAGAGCTGGTCATCTGCGAGCTCTTCCTCGGCGGCCGCAAGATCGTAGACGCCATCGAATGGGTCAAGACGCTCAAGGGCACCGAAGGCATCTCCAAGGCGGTGGAAAAGGGCAAGTCTTCCTTCGTCGGCCATGAAGTGCTGGGCAAGACGCTGGGCGTCATCGGCCTGGGCGCCATCGGCGTGATGGTGGCAAACACCGCCGTGGAGCTGGGCATGAACGTCATCGGCTACGACCCGTACCTCTCCATCAGCGGCGCGTTGCACCTGGATAACCGCGTGCACATGGCGGACCTGCCCGCCCTGCTGCAGAAGGCGGACTTTGTGACCGTACACGTCCCCCTGACCCCCTCTACCGAGCGCATGTTCAACGCCGAAAACATCGCCAAGATGAAGGACGGGAGCGTGCTCATCAACAACTCGCGCGGCGAGCTGGTGGACACCGACGCCGTGCTGGAAGCCCTGGAAAGCGGCAAGCTGGAGCGCTACATCACCGACTTCCCCGCCGATAAGCTCATCGGCGCCAAAAACTGCATCTGCGTGCCCCACCTGGGCGCGAGCACGCCCGAGGCGGAAGACAACTGCGCCGCCATGGCCGCCCGCGAGCTGGTGGACTACATCGAGAACGGCAACATCACCCACAGCGTCAACTACCCCGACGTCTGCGCGCCCCGTTCCAGCGTCTGCCGCATCACCGTCATGCACGAGAACGTGAAGGAAGTCATCTCCAAGATCACCTCGCTCATCTCGGCGGGCGGCATCAACATCGCCAACCTGTTGGATAAGTCGAAGGGCAACACCGCCTATATGCTGCTCGATCTGGACGACATCCCCGACGATTCCGTCATCGAAAAGATCAAGGCGATGGAAAGCGTTTCGCGCGTGCGCGTGTTCTGCTGAAAATGCCTGTAACTTGACCTGCCGCCGCTCCTTGGAGCGGCGGTTTTTTTATTGTTTTGAAGTATAGCGCATGAAAGTTCTGCCGCTCCACCGGGCGGCGGCTTCTTTTGTTTTGAAGTCAAATAAAGCCCTGCCGCTCTTGGGCGGCAGCTTCTTTCTTTTAACGAAGCGGCGGGGAGCGGCGGCTTTTTGTCTTTCCCAAACAGATATTAGAGAGCGCCTTCCAAAAAAGAGCGCAGCTTACTCCGAAAAGGGCGGAAATAATTTCAAAACCATGATTCCAAGCACCTTGGAACCATTCCGACTTTTTCAGGTTGCTTTTTCTTCCCCTTTCTGCTACAATAAAGCTGCAAATGCGGCGGGGAATACCGCCCTGCCATAGAACGGAGGCCAATAAGATGACTAAGATCAGTATGGGTGAATTTATCAGCGTACAGCGCAAAGCCAAGGGGATGACGCAGCAGCAGGTGGCGGACGAACTGGGCGTTTCCAACAAGACGGTGAGCAGCTGGGAGACGGGCGCTTCCAGCCCGGACATCTCCCTCATCCCTGCCATCGCCGACCTGTTCGGCGTGACCTGCGACGAGATCTTGCGCGCGGAGCGGGTGCCGCCCGCAGAGCCGGAAGACGTTTCGGCACGGCAGCGAGAGCACGCCCTGCGCTATGCCCTGACGCGGCGCAGGAGCAACACCGTGCTGTGCGGCTGGATCTCTGCAGGCTTGAGCGCCGTGGGGCTGATCGTGACGCTGATCGTCGCCTTTGCCGCCTCGAACAGCCTCATCGCCTTTTTGGTGGGACTGATCTTCCTCATCGCCTCGCTGCTGGTGACGCTGATCGCCTGCTCCCGCGCCATGCTGATGACGCAGCAGGAGTCCGTCAAGGGCGCGCCGCTGGACGAATTCCGCCGCGAACTGTTCTCCATCCGCATGCGGGCGATCGTCCTGAATTTGGCCGTCTTCGGCTTCATCCTGCCCCACCTGTTGATGGTGCTCATCTACCGCTCCAACGGCGACCTCGTGCACTTTACCGACGTCGCCCTGTCCGTGCCCTATGCCTTTTTATACGGCGCCGTCTGCTGCGCGGCGATGCTGCTGCTGTGCTTCCCCCTCTACCTGACCGCCAAGGGCAACTGCAAGGCGTTTGACGAGCGGGCGCGCAAGCTGGCGTTTTGGAACTTGCGCCACGGGTGCCTGCTGGGGCTTTCCTTCCTCGTCCTCTCCTTCGGCATCATCACGGGGTGCGTCGTGCTGACGGTCACCTTTTCCATCCATGCCGCCGTCACGACGATCGCCGCCATCCTCGTGGAAGGGGCGCTGCTGGCGGGGACCATCTGGCTGTATATCCGCGCGCGCAGGCAGTACATCGCCAAACAACAGCGGACTATGTGAGGCATAGTACTTCGCAAACGATTTGATCTTGCACGATATCCGCCGTTTTTACCCACCGGCGCGTGAAAAGCGGGCAGGCACATGGTGCCTGCCCGCTTCCCTACGCATTGCCGTTTTTATAAGATGCCGCCTTCGGGATAGGTATCGAGATCGCCGGGAAGATCGACGGAGACGTCGCCCGCTTCCAATGCGGCGGACGCCTTGCAGCGGAAGGAGATGTCTTTCCCCTCTTCGATATACTCGCCCGTCGCCATGTCGAATGTGGCGGCGGCGACGGTGGCTTCAAAGTCTGCCTTGACGCTGAGAGAGGTGAACTGCCCTTCTCCGTCTACCACCAAAAACACCTGTACCGCCGCGCCCGCGCCGATGCGCAGGTCGAGCGTACTTGCGTCGACGGGATAGATGCTGCCCAGCACCTCGCGCAGCAGTTCTTCCAGCGCCGCCGTGGAGAAGGAAGCGCGCACCTTGACGCCGTCGGAATCGTCGATGGCGATATCTGCGCCGCTCTCTGCCAGCGCGTTCAGAAGCGAGGCGAAATCGGCCTCCGCTGCGCCCGGGATCTGCGGCAGCGACGGGATGCCGAGATCGAGCGGGATCTTCTTTTTATAGCTGCTCGAATCGGCTGCCCCGCCCGCGGACGCCTCGGCGCCGATATCCAGATACAGGTTTTCGCCGTCTATGTACACGTTTGCCCGCGCCGCGGCGTCGGCAGCGGCGTCGTCCGCCAGCGACCCATGCGCTTCGGCGGAATTTTCACACGCCAGCAAAAAGATCAGCTCGTCTTGTTCGCCCGCGCCGATGCTCAGCTGCATCTCCGAGCGCGCCTCCGCTTCCAGCGAAGCGCTGCCCTGCTCTGCCGTCACAGACGCTTCCGCCCGCGCCTTGGCGCCGAACGACCAGCCCTCGGCAGAGGTATCGCCCAGCGGGCTTTCCGCCCCCACCGCCTCTAACGCCTGCACCGCCTCCTGCACGGTCACGCTGCGGTAATCGCCGGGGACGCTGCCGTCGCTCTGTACGCCGCCGCAGGCCGAAAGGGCTGCAAGCACGCCGACGAGCAGCAGGCAGGTGAGTGCCGTCCACAATTTTTTCATACATTCCTCCTTTTCCGCCGATACCCCTTCCAAAGAAAATTATCGACAGATGTTGATTATCTTGCTTATATTATATCACAAAAGAGGCGATTTGTCAATATGCATTTACAAAATTCTATGCAGCAAAATGCCGCCCCATGCGAAGAAGCGGCGCAGAACGGAAAACTCTACCATCCAATGGGTTTCAAAGCCATAGAAAATGCCGCCCCTGTTCAGGAGCGGCATCGGATGGCGCTTTCTATGCGCCAAATGCGTTTTCAGTGCACGAGCGAGCCGATCTCGGCGTCGTCGGCGGCGAAGAGCACGCGGCAGGCGCCGTCGGAATTGGTGGAGGCGAGCAGCATGCCGTTGGAATATTCGTTGCCGAACTTGTGCGGCTGCAGGTTGACCAGCACGACGATCTTTTTGCCCACGAGCATATCCGGCTCGTATTGGTCGGCGATGGACGAGACGATGACGCGCTCGCCGGCGCCGTCGTGCAGGGTGAGCTTCATCAGCTTGTTGGTCTTGCGCATGGGCTTGGCGGAAAGCACCTTGCAGACGCGGATGTCGCAGGCGTCGAACGCCTCGATGCCGATCGTCTGCTTGAAGGGCGCAGCTTCGGGCACGAACTTGTCTTCGGCGGGGGCTGCGGGCGCCTTATCGGCGCTCTGTTCGGGCGCGGGCTCTTCCTCTTTGGCGTCGGGGTCTTCCGATTCGGGCAGAGAGAAGTCGAGCAGGCGCAGGTAGCGTTCGGCATCGACGGCGAAGAGGTACAGGTACAGGCGCGGCCCGCGGTCGCGGCCCAAGATCAGGTTATACACGTCTTGGAAAAACTTGCTCTGCACCTGTTTGAGGGCGTTTTTGTCTTCCGCCTTGTCGGGGAACACCTGCTTGGGGATGGCGTACAGCTCCGACTGCAGCGAATCGAGGGTGTAGCCGCCCGCGGCGATGTAGTCGTGCAGGGCGCGGACGCAGGCGCGCTCGGGCTCTGCCATGGTGCGCCAGTACTTCCAGTTGCGCTTTTTGAGGATGATGTACTCGCTTTCGGGCGAGCAGGTCTTGAGCCAGAACTTCGCCTTTTCAAACAGTTCCGAAAACTCCTCTTTGGTATACGGCGTGCCGATCTTTTGGAACAGCTTTTCCATCATGTCGGGATTGAAATCGACGACGCTGCCCAGGTCCACCAGCTGGCTCATGGGAACGGGGACGAAGTTGCGCCCGGCGATGAGGCTGTTTTCGACGATGCGCTTTGTGTTCTCGTCGGCGGTGCCGGCGCGGACGGCGCCGACCATCTTTCCGAATTCAAAATACTGGCGCAGGATCTCGTCGCTGAGGCAGAAGTCGAACGCCTTGAGCGGCTCGGTCTTGGCGTACAGCCACAAGATCATTTCCGGCGGGTACAGCTTCAAGAGGAAATCGGGTGTCATGTTGAGGCCGGAAGAGCCGGACATTTTGCCCACGCTCCCCTTGATGCCGATAAACTCGTACCCCTGGAAGAGGGGCGGGTCGTAGCCGAAGACCTGTTTTGAAATGTCTTTGGCGGTGTCGTAGCTGCCGTTTTTGGAGGCGTGGTCTTTGCCGCCCGGCTCGAAGTCGACCCCTTCCGCCTTCCAGCGCATAGGCCAGTCTATCTTCCATTGCAGCTTGCAGTTGAAGTCTTTGGTGAAGTCGAAATCGCCCTCGTGCCCGCACTCGCACACATAGTGCGCCTTGGTGCAGTCTTCCGAGAGGGAGACGATCTTGGTGCTGTCTTTATGGCAGTGCGGGCAGAAGATGCTGACGGGGTAATAATTTTTGCGCTCTTCTTCCGTCGCGTCCTGCGTGCGGTGGCTGTCTAAGATGGAAAAGATCTTGTCGCGGTTTTTGAGGGCGAAGATGATATATTCCGCATACCTGCCCGAACGGTATTCCTTGGCCTGATAGCGGTATTCCATCTGAATGCCGAAGCGCTCGACGGAGGCCATGAATTCCTTTTCAAAATGAGCGGCATACGACGTCTCTTTGCCGAAGGGGTCGGGGATGTCTACATACGGGCAGCCGATGTACTGCTCGTACGAGTTGTTGCCGAGGTAATCGGAGACGTTTTTCGGCACCTTGCGCAGGCGGTCGAACTCGTCCCACGAGAAGAGCAATTTTGCCTTTTTCCCCTTCTTTTGCAGCGCCCTGCACACGAAATAGCTGGTGGCTATATCGCGGAAGTTGCCGATGTGCACCGAGCCGGAGGGGGAAATGCCGGCGGCGCAGACGTATTCTTCTTTATCCGGCTTTCTGCGGATGATCTCGTCAGCCAATTGATCTGCCCAATACATAAAGTTCACTCCAAGTTCTATTGAATATCCTTACCATTATACCATATCGGGGAAATAAAATCAAACCGACTGCGGCAAAAGTTCAAAATTGCCCGAAAAATGATTATACACGGGTGCGAATTTGTGCTATAATAAGACGCTGAACGACTCATTTTTTGGGTGATCTTATGGAATTTACAAAAGGCATCAAAGACGGGCTGCCCATCGCCCTGGGGTATGTGCCCGTCGCGTTCGCGTACGCCGTGGGGGCGGTGGACCGGGGCTTTCCGCTGTGGTTCCCCATCCTCATTTCCGCCAGCAACTTTACGGGCACGGGGCAGTTTGCCGGCACCAACCTCATCGCCGCGGGCGCGAGCCTGGCGGTGCTGTTTGCCACCATGCTCGTCATCAATATCCGCTATGCGCTGATGTCGCTGTCGCTGTCGCAGAAGATGGAAGGCTTCCCGCTGTGGCAGCGCGCCGTCATCGCCTTCGGGGTAACGGACGAAAACTTTGCCGTCGCCATCCGCCGCCCGCAGAAGCTGACCTTCCCCTACCTGATGGGGCTGATGAGCTGCTCTTTCTGCGGCTGGGTGGGCGGCACGGTGCTGGGCGCGGCCCTCGCGGCGATCCTCTCCTCTCTTCTCACGGGCAGCGCCGCAGCCTATTACCAGCTCGCCATGAGCGCCTTCAACATCGCCCTGTATGCGATGTTCGTCGCCATCGTCATCCCCGCCGCCCGCGAAGAGCGCAGCGTACTGCTGCTGGTGGCGCTGTCGGTGGCGGCAAGCTGCGTGTTCTACTTTGTGCCCGCCCTGCAGGCCCTCCCCGACGGGCTGGAAATCGTCATCTGCTCGATCGTCTGCACGGTCGCCGTGTCGCTGCTCTTTCCGCGCAAGGAAGAGGGTACGGATAAACAGGAAGAAACGCCTGGCGCGGAAAAGGCGGAAGGTGCGCCGGGCGCGGAAAAAGCGGAAGGTGCGCCGGGCGCGGAAAAGGCGGAAGAAGCGGAAGGTGCGCCGGGCGCGGAAAAAGCGGCGGAAAAGACGCCGGGCGCGGACGAGACGGCGGAAAAAACGCCGGACGCGGAAGGAGGGAAGCAATGAATATCGCCTCTATGCTCGTCGGCGCCGCAGTGATGTTCGCCGTCACCTACCTGTGCAAGGGGCTGACGCTGCTGTGCTTCCGCAAGAATATCAAAAATACCTTCGTCAAGTCGTTTTTATACTACCTACCCTACAGCGTGCTGGCGGTGATGGTGTTCCCCGTCATCCTCTTTTCCACCTCCTCTATCTGGTCGGGCATCGCGGGGACGGCGGTGGCGCTGCTGCTCGCGTACTTCCGCAAGGGGCTTTTGGTGGTGGCCCTCTCCTCCATCGCCACGGTATTTGTGGTGGAACTTGCCATGATGCTGCTCGGCTGAACGTCCTTTGCAGGTCAGGCGCCCGCCGCATTCTGTATCGGGCGCCGCGCCCGCCGTTCTCTATGCGCCTTTCCCGTGCTCGCTATGTGAACCCGCCATTGTTTGTCGACAATTTTCATTCTTTGGTAGAAGTTTGCAAAAATTTTCGCTCAACGATTGATTTTTCGACGGATGTATGATAAAATAAGGGTAAGTTTGATTTGCAAGGAGGTCAACCATGGCTAAAAAAGGGGTCAAGTACTACATTCCCGGCGCGATCGCCCTCGTGTTCGGCATTGCAGCGTTCTGCATGATGTTTTTGGAAGGAGTAAAATATTCGGCAGATCTCATCATTGCGCAGACGAGCTATTCCTATACCGGAGCACAGCTCGCCTTTGGCTATGCCGAAGAGAGCGTCACCATTTTGAGTTTTAACTTTATGGCATTTATCGCCTTCCTGCTGCCCGTGATCGGCGGCCTGATCGCGGTATTGTTCAAAAACGGGCTGATCACCAAGATCGCATCCGTCGCCTGCTTCGTCGTCGGCGCGGTATTCTTGTTCAGCATGGTCGGCTTCGCCACCATCGGCATGAGCGATTTCCAGCTCGCCATAGTCGAACAGCTGAACCCCTCCCTCGGCGTCGGCTGCATCGTCGGCGCGGTGCTCTCCATCATCGGCGGCGCGATCTGCCTGTTCAAGGGTTCCATCGCCAAGGCACTGGGCGGCGACTGAGAAACAGCGAAAACCTTCCATCTCATTTGAAATTTGTACCGGAAAAGGGAGAGCTGCGGCTCTCCCCTTTCTCTTTGCCCCTGCGCGGCGGGAATGCGGGCGGCGGACGACGGGCGGGCGGCTCTCCCCTTTCTCTTTGCCCGCCTATGCCCCTGCCCGCAAAAAGCTGCGCCGAACGGGCGGCATGGAAAGACGGCTGAGCCGCGCATTTGCGGCTCAGCCGTCCGTTTATATCGGAATAACTTGTTACAGCACCTTTGACAAAAAGTCGCGCAGGCGCTCGTTCTGCGGGTTCCCGAACACCGCTTCGGGCGGGCCCTGCTCCTGTATCTTGCCGTCTGCCATGAACATGACGCGGGTCGCCACTTCGCGGGCGAAGCCCATCTCGTGCGTGACGATGACCATGGTCATTCCCTCGTCGGCGAGCTCTTTGATGAGCGAGAGCACCTCGCCGACCATTTCGGGGTCGAGGGCGGAGGTAGGCTCGTCGAAGAGCATGACCTTGGGGTTCATGGCCAGTGCCCGCACGATGGCGATGCGCTGGCGCTGGCCGCCCGAAAGGGTGGACGGATAGACGCTCGCCTTGTCGGCGAGGCCGATGCGCGACAACAACTGCATGGCACGGTCTTTCGCTTCCTTTTCGATCTTGGCAACGCTGGTTTCCACGGCAGAAATTTCGCCGCCTTTTGCGCCGAAAATCGCCTTGAACTTCTGCCGGCGCAGCTGCGCCTGTTGTTTTTTCAAACGTTGCTTGGCAATTTTGACGGGCGCAAACATGATGTTTTCGATCACCGTCAGATTATTGAACAGGTTGAAATGCTGAAACACCATTCCCATTTTCTGACGGCATTCGTTGATGTGTTTCGTGTGAACGATGTCCTCGCCCTCGAAGAAAATGCTCCCCGCAGTCGGCTCTTCCAAAAGATTCAAGCAGCGCAAAAAAGTACTCTTACCGCTGCCGGACGGCCCAATGATGGCGATCTTTTCACCGCGGCAGATCTGCGCATCGATCCCGCGCAGAACCTCATTTTTACCAAATCTCTTTTCCAGCCCGCAAACCTCGAGCAGCACGTTTTCCTGTTGTTCGCCTGCTTTTGCAGCAAAACGATCTTTTATCTCTTCCATATCAATTCCCACCGTTCATGCATTCTTTCTGATAGCGCTCGTCGATCGCACGCAGACGCTTTTCCATCCGAAGCCGACATTTTTCCAGCTTTCGTTCGTCGGCGTGTTGTTCGCTCTGCTGAAATTTCCGTTCGATCATGCGAATGAAGAAAATCAACAGATAGACGACGGCGAGATAGAAAAGAGCGACAAAAAGCATCGGTACGAGATAATTCGCCAATTCATTTCCCGCGCCGATGATCTTGGCTGCAAAGGTCAGGTCGGTGATACCGACCATACTGACGATCGAAGTCTCTTTTAAGAGCGCGATCAATTCATTGCCGATCGCGGGGATCACGCTTTTGATCGCCTGCGGGATAATGATATATCTCATGCTCTGCATCCCGCTCAAGCCGAGCGAGCGCGCAGCCTCGTCCTGCCCGATATCCACCGATTGGATGCCGCCGCGCAGGCTCTCCGCCACATAAGCGCCCGAATTGATACCGAACGCGATGATCGCCGTGATCTCCAACGGAAATCCTCGGATCGTCAGGATACCGAACGCTAAAATGAACAGCTGCAATGCGACAGGCGTACCGCGGATAATGGAGACGTACAGATCGCAGATCACCTCGAACACCTTCAGCTTCTTGTTTTTCTTCGCCGCGATCTTGACGACGGCGACGATGATGCCGAGGACGAGCCCCAGCACAGCCGCGCCGCATGCGATGATCACGGTCATGGAAAAACCTTCCAGAATGGTGCTCATATATTTCGGGCTGGATATGATCTCCCAAATCAAATCAAAAAACATAAGCTCCCTCACGATCGACGGGGGCAAGGTTTTGCTCTTGCCCCCGCCCCGCTGTCAAAAATTCAATTTTGTTTCAAAACTTATTCCAAGCCGAGATGTTTGGAAACGAGCGCATCGATCTCGCCGTTCGCGATCATTTCTTCCAGCACTTCGTTGATCGCGTTCAACAGCTCGGTATTGCCCGGCGTCACGCAGATCGCGTACTGTTCTTCCGTTGCCGTCTCTTCATCGTAATAGAGTGCGGCACACTGCAGATCGTGGCCTTTCGTATTCTCTGCAAGATACTGCGCGGGGAGCTTGTCTACGACCACGCAATCGAGCGCGTCCGAACCAAACATTGCTTCGACCGCCATTTGCGCATTGTCATACGGCTTGCATTCGGCGCCGCTGTCTTTGAGCACGCCGTCAAAATCGACGCCTTCGATCTCGCCGTCGACATAGATCATGCCCGTCGTATCCAACTGCACGCCGATCTTCTTGCCGCGCAGCTGTTCCCAATAGATGACATCCGTACCGTCTGCTGCTTCAGACGTCGTAAAATCGGCGTTGCCCTCTTCCCAAATGACATACTGGACGGAGGTGTAATACGGAATGGAGAAATCCACCTTTTCCTTGCGCTCGTCCGTGATCGTGATGCCTGCCGCGCCCGCGTCTGCCATCGTACCCTGGCTGACGACGTCGATAATGATCGCGAAATCGCCGTCCTGGAAGACAACGTCTTTGCCGAGTTTTTCGCCGACCTTCTGCATGATATCCACGTCCACGCCGACGATGTCTGTCCCGTCATAATACTCAAACGGCGCAAAGAAAGCGTTCGTCTGTACGATGATCGCATCCGAAGGAGAGCAAGCCGTAGCAACGGTGCCAACGCAGAACAAGCTCGCCAGCGCAAGCATGAAGCCCAGAAACTTTTTCATTTCTATACCTCTGAAAAATTACTTGCCGCGAAGGGGGCTTTTCGGACCATAGTCCGAAAAAAAAGGAGTACTCCTTTTGCAGTCTTGCCCGACAAAAGAAGATCCTCATCTTCGAAGCAGCACGTTTATCATATCATTTCATGCGCGAAAAGGCAATCGTTTTTCAAGCAAATCTCATTTTTATTCACATTATGCACGCAGACGACGAAAAAAGTGCAGACCGACCATTCGATCTTGCATGAACGGCGCGCAAGCGGCGCCTTTCGGGGCGGGGCGGTTTTGCTTTGACCCGGTCATTCTGCATGCAAACTGCGCAGGATATGCTCCGCATACGCGCCCGCCACGTTGACGCCCGTCACCCTTTCCGCCTCGTTGAACATGGCGTTGGAATTGACCTCACAGACGAAGGGTAGCCCGCCCTCGTCTAAGATATCGACCCCGCAGTAATCCAGCCCCAGAAGGGCCGCACAGCGCTCTGCGGCGGCGATAAAGGCGGGCGGAGGCGAAGCCGCCTCGCCGCGGCCGCCCAGCTCGACGTTGGAGCGGAAGTCCGCCTCGTTTTTGCGGCGCATGCAGGCGACGGCTTTGCCGCCGACTACCAAAACGCGCAGGTCCTCTCCCCTCTTTCCCGTCAGCTTCTGATACAGGTGCGGGATGAGCTTCCACTCTTCGGCGAGCTGCCGCAGGGCGGCTTCGCTTTCTACGAGGCGCACGCCGTCTCCCCAGCTGCCGTAGCTCTTTTTGGCGACGAGCGGATAGCCCAGCCTCTCCCCCACGGCGCGGACGTACTCTGCGCGCACGGCGGCGTCGGCATAGTAGCAGAGGGGCGCGGGCAGGGTATCGGGCAGATGCAGGCCGCGGCCGGCGAGGGAGATGTAGGTCGTCATCTTGTCGTCGCACGCCTCCACGGCGGCGGCGCTGTCGAACAGGCGCACGCCCGCCTTTTCCAGCATGTGCGAGAGGTACTTGTCTTTATCGAGATAGACGACGCAGTCGCACGGCTCGGCGAGGGAGATGTTCCCCCCTTCCACCGCACACAAAAAGCCGCCGTTGCGGCGGATGACGGCATCCGCCCCGCGGGCGCGCAGCTCTGCGGCGATGCGCTCCGCCTGGCGAAGCATGGCGGGGGCGCGGATATAGGCGTTGACGAGGACGATGACTTTGGGCATATCGTTTTCCTTCCCCAAAATATAAAACGGCGGCGGGCAGCCCGCAAAGCAGGCGGCGCACGGCGGCCGGCCGAACAGCGGCAATAAAAAAACAGCGCCGATACAAAGACCGGCGCATAGTGACTATTCCGCCACGATGAAGGCGAGGATCTTGAGCGGGGCTTCGCGCTCGTTGCGGATGGCGTGGCCCTCGCCGTCAAAACAGACGAGCGCATCGCCGGCGCGGACGTGCGTTTCGGCTTCGCCGTCGCTGTACACCCCTTCGCCATGCAGGACGTAGATGACCTCCCCCACGCCGTTGTGGCGGTGGAAGCCGACCGAGCAGCCGCGGAACAGCGTCATTTCGTTGCAGTCGCGCACGCTGCCCGGCTTTTTGCCGGCGGTGAGGTCTTTGATGATGACTTCGCCCGTGCCGCCGCGGAAATTTTCTTCGATGCGGACGGGCATGTTTTCGCTGCGGTTGACCATGGTTTGGCGTTCAAAACTCCTCTTTTGCTTTGCCTGCGCGAGCGCAGGCGGCGGGGCTCAGTTTTCCACCCGGATGACGCTGTTGACCTTGACGATGTCTTCCAACGCGGCGATGCGCGATACGGCGCGGCGCACGGAAAATTCGCTCGTGGTGTGGGTGATAAGGATGACGGGGATATTGTCGCCGCTCTCTTCGCGCTGCGCCCTGTCGATGTCTTCCCCTTTCTGGATGAAGTCGACGATGCTGATGTTATACTTGGCGAAGATGCCCGCCACCTTGGCGAGGACGCCGGCGCGGTCGTGCGCGGTGAAGCGGATATAATAGCGGCTGTTGAAGTCGGTGACGAAGCGCACCCCTTTTTCGGGCAGCTGGGTGTTTTTGAAGGTGGCGTACTTGTGCTCGCCGTGCGTGGCCGCGTAGATGATGTCGGAGACGATGGCGCTGCCCGTGGGGAGCGCCCCGGCGCCGCGGCCGTAGAGCATGACGTCGCCCACGCTGTCGCCCTGTAAAAAGACGGCGTTGAAGCTGTCGTTGACGGAGGCGAGCGGGTGGTCTTTGCGGATAAAGGCGGGATGCACGCGCACTTCTACCTTGCCGCCGCCGTCGTTTTTGCCGATGGCGAGCAGCTTGAGCACATAGCCCAGCTCTTCGCCGTAGGCGATATCGAGCGAGGAGATGCCGCGGATGCCCTCGCGGTACACCTTTTCCAGCGGCACCTTGGTGTGGAAGGCGAGGCTGGCCAAAATGGAGAGCTTATAGGCGGCGTCAAAGCCGTCTACGTCCGCCGTGGGGTCCTTTTCGGCATAGCCGAGCGCCTGTGCCTCGCGCAGCACCTCGTCAAAGCCCAGCCCTTCCCGCGTCATGCGGGTGAGGATGTAGTTGGTGGTGCCGTTGATGATGCCCGTCAGCGAATGCACGACGTTCGCCTGCATGCCGTCGATGAGGGTGCGGATGATGGGCACGCCGCCCACGCAGCTGGCTTCAAAGTACAGCCCCGCGTTGGTGCGGCGGGCGACCTTTTCCAGTTCGTACCAGTATTTGCAGAACAGCTCTTTATTGGAAGTGACGACCGTTTTGCCGCTGTGCAGCGCCGCCAGCACGAAGCTCTTGGCGGGTTCGACGCCGCCGATGACTTCCACGACGATATCGACGTTCGGATTGCTGACCACCTCGGCGATGTTGGTGGAAATTTTGCTCTCTTCGATGCCGAGGGCGAGCGCGCGCTCGCGGTTGATCTCGAGCACGCTCTCGACGGAAATATCTACGTTCTGCGTGCGGCGGTAGAAATCGCGGTGGTCGGTCAAAATTTTGTAAGTGCCGCCGCCGACAACGCCCAAACCGAGTATTGCCACGCCGATGGTCTTCATTCAGGTGATCCTCCTGTCACAAAAGTTTTGGAAAAGCGGTAAGATCCGCGCAAGTTTTACCTGCGTTCGGCGCCGCTGTTGATGTCGTATAAGTATTTCAGCCCCTGCAGGGTGAGGAGTTTATCCACATAGTCGATGCAGGAAATTTCGCCGGCGATGATCTCGCTGAAGCCGCCCGTGGCGACCACGCGGATGTTCGGCTGCTTCATCTCTCTTTTCATCTTTTTGACGATGTAATCGACCAGCCCCGCAAAGCCGAACACCAGCCCCGCCTGCATGTTGGTGGTGGTGTTTTTGCCGATGACGGACTTGGGGATCTCGATCTCTACACGCGGCAGGCGCGCCGTGCCCGAAACGAGCGAATCCATCGAGCTGCGGATGCCGGGGGCGATGGCGCCGCCGATGAACTCGCGCTGCTCGTTGACGGCGTTGAAGGTAGTCGCCGTGCCGAAGTCGATGACGATGACGGGCGCGCCGTATTTGCGGATGGCCGCCACGTCGTTGACGATGCGGTCGGCGCCCATCTCGCGGGCGTTGTCGATGCGCAGGTTGTGCTCCGTCTTCAAACCCGCCCCCACCATCAGCGGCTCTACGCCCAGATACGAGACGCACATGTGCGAGATGGTGTAGTTGAGCGAGGGCACGACGGAGGAGATGATCGCCCCGTCGATGGCGGAAGCGGAGATGCCCTTGACGGCGAGCATGTCGATGATCGCCGTGCCGTACTGGTCGCTCGTGCGCTTCATGTCGGTGGCGACGCGGAAGCTGACGACGAGCTCGTCGCCGTCGAAGATGCCGTATTTGATGTTGGTATTGCCGACGTCGATACAGATGATCACGGTGCGTTCCCTCTCAGCCTTTTGTTTCGGGCACTTCCGCCCGTTTGCCGCCCTGTGCGGGCCTGTTATCGCCTGCGGGCATGCCGCTCTGTGCGGGCATAGCGCTCTGTACGGGGGGCTCGCCGTCCTGTTTCGGGGCGGCCTTTTTCCCCTTCAAGACCCGCCGCTCGATCAACCGCTCCACCGTATAGATGGCGGGAGAGGCGACGGCGTTGACGATGAATTCCACCACGAAGTTCAGCCCCGCGCAGCCGATGACGAGAAAGTACAGCACCGTGGTGCCGTCGGCGACGAAGTTGGCGCCGATGAGCGTGTCGCTCATCAGCAGGGCGCCGAGGATGAACAGCCCCGTGTTGACGACAGGCGCGGACAGCGCGGCGGCAAATACGGCGGCGTATTCGTTCTTCCTGCGCACCAGCTTGAATAAAAGCCCGGCAGCGGCCCCTGCCGCCGCCCCTTTGACGAGGCACAATAGCACGGTGAGGGCGGGATTGTCTGACAAAAGGGTGAGCGTGAACGGGTCTCCGCCCGCAACGGCCACGACGACCACCACGATGCCGAAGGCCGCGCCCAAAAACGCGCCCGCGGCGGGCCCCAGCAGTACGGCGCCCAGCACGATGGGGATGAGCGTCAGGCTGATCCTGGTCGCCCCCAGCGGGATGGCGCTCGCCCAGATCTGCAATACGATGACAAGTGCCAGCAATACCGCCAGAAAGGCGATGTTGCGGGAAGTGAAAAAGCGGCTGCTCTTCATGGTTTACCTCCATCGGATCTCTTACGAGTATCCGTGAAAAAAAATGTATTTATGCGTTCAAAGGGATACGGCCCTTGCGGTGCCGTTCCCGCGCACATCCGTTTTAGCTCCGCCCGCAAAACGGGGGCGGAAAACAACTTGTTCGGCTTAACCAAGTCAAAGTAATCCGAACCCGCCCTGAAAGGCGTCTTTTGCGCGCCTTGCGGCTCATCCTCATTGCAATACCTCTGGGGGTATTGCTGCTTCGTCTGTCGCCCCAATTCATCGCAAAATGCGCTCTTTCAGGGTGCGTAGCAATCGCAAGCGGGTAGATTGCCGCAGATGCAAGGCAAAGCCCGCTGGTAATATACAGACATATTACCAAGGGCTTTAACGCCGCAGATGTGGTGAGATACCCGCTTCCGATCGGGTTCCGTTTATTTTGACTTGGTTATAATTATAACAAATATCGCCCGCAAATGCAAGTAAATCGACGGGGTACTTTTTCCGGCGCGCCCGCGGCGGGGGCAAGGGAACGTTTCGCTCCCCTTTTTGGCAAAAAATGCGCCCGAATGCGGGCGGGCAAAAACATTTCCGCCCGCCGCTGCGTATATATGAATAGAGGCAGCCACACGAAAAAGCCCCCGCAAAACGGGGGCGGGCGGCTGCCGGCACCGCCGCAGAAAAAATAAAAAAATACATATCTTTTTGCGGCGCATTCGGAGGGATCGTCAATGAATTGTTTCGCAAATTTGGGGGGCAACGGCTGCCTTTGGATACTCATCCTGCTGCTCATACTCTTCTTTTCGCAGAGCGGCGCGCTCAATGACATACTCGGCAGCAGCTATCTGCCCGTGATCCTCGCCGTCGCCTACTGCGTGTGCAAGAACGGCGGCCTGTGCAACCTGTTCGGGGGCGGCGGCTGCAATAACTGACGCCCCTGCCCTCTCCCCGCAAACCAACGCCTTTGGTTACGGCGGCGCCCGCACGAGAACGTGCGGGCGCCGTTTTTTTGCGGTGTTTTTTGCGGTGTTTATGCCTGTGCGTGCAGGGCGGCGTTATAAATGTAGAATGTAAAATGTAAAATTAAGGATGAATTTTTGTTTTCAGAGATCCTTCGATGCGTGCGGGCTATGCCCGCACTTACTCAGGATGACAGAGGGGGAGAAGCGGGCTTGCCGCATTTACTCAGGATGACAAGGAAAACGCTATTTGTCATTTCGACCGAGCAACGCGAGCGGAGAAATCTTGCGCGGTGCGTATCGGAAGACCAACGCCTTTGCCGTGTTCGGAACGGCTTTTGCGTTCTGTGCAAGATCCCTCCGCTCGGTCGCTCGTTTCTCTCACTCCCTCGGTCGGGATGAAAGAAGGAACACGACAAGGTCGGGATGACAGGTACAAGCGACGAGAGGCCTCAATGACGGCAAGAGACCCGTTCGACTGCGCGGGTGCAACGATGTTGCCCCCGCTCCGCTCAGGGTGACATAAGAGGGATACGCCGTCTGTCATCCTGAGCGAGCAAAGCGAGCCGAAGGATCTCTGAAAATAATATTATCTTCAACTTACCATTTTACATTTGTATGAGGCGGATCGGCCGCACGGAAGGCGGCAGGCGCCGCACGGGGAAACTCATTTTTGCAGGCGCAGGCTCATGACGGCGATGATGGTCTTGGCGTCTTTGATCTCGCCTTTTTCGATCATGGAAAGCACTTCATCTATGGGGTAGAATGCCGCGGTGACGAACTCGTCTTCGTCGGGGTGGACCTGCCCCTCGCGCACGCCGTGGGCGCGGTAGATGTAGATCTTTTCGGCGGAATAGCCGGGCGTGGGGTAGATGGTGAACATATGCTCGACCGAGGCGGGCTGCCAGCCCGTCTCTTCCGCCAGCTCGCGCGCCGCCGTTTGGGCGGGGTCTTCGCCGGGGTTGAGTTTGCCTGCGGGGATCTCGAGCGTTTCTTCCATATACGGATAGCGGAACTGGCGCACGAGCAGCACCTTCCCCTCCCGCACATACAGCACGCTCGCCCCGCCCGCATGGTCCACCACCTCGCGCTTGCAGGGCTTGCCGTCGGGCAGCTCGGCGTCGTCACAGCGGACGCGGATGATCTTGCCTTCGAACACGACGTTCCGTTTGACAGTCTTTTCGGTCAGATTCATAACTGCTCCTTGAATTTTTCAAATGCCGAGAACATATCGGAGATGTTTTCGCTCTTCCAGCCGGCGGCGCGCACGAAGTAGCCGTAGCCGCACAACAGCCCGCCCAGAAGGCGCGCGTCCGCCTTTGCCGCCGCCTCCGCCAAGGCGTTGAGGATGAGCAGCCCGTCCACCTTTTTGGCGTCGGCAAGGGAAGATTCGAACACGCGGTCGCGCTCGCTGCGGACGATGCGCGCCAGGTGCTCCGCCGCCGCCTTGCCGCGGGCGCGGACGACGCGCGGGTCCGTCGCCCCCGAACGGAACATCTGACGGATGAGGTTTTTCAGGGGAAGCACGACTTCGGCGCCGAACTGGCGGAAGCCGAGGTTCATATCCCCTTCGGCATAGTAATATTCGCTCAAAAACTCGCCCAGGTCGATGACGCGGGTGTCGATATCGACCAGCAGGCAGAAGATGAACGCCAGCTTTTCGGTCGGGTCTTCGGGGAAGAGGAGTTTATGCTTGCGCGAGCCGGGGTACGGCATATAGTTCATGTACCGCAGCTGCGCGGACACATAGTCGAAATTCTGGGTGATGTTCTGAAAAAAGATGTAGAGAAGATCGGACGTCGCGATCGACTTCAAAAGTTCTGCGATCTTGGCGTCTGCCAAGATGAAGCTGGTGTGCATCACGTCGTCGCAGCGGCGCAAAAACAGATCGATCTGGCCCTTTCCTGAATCCATGGCTCCCTCCTTTGCGGTGTATTGTTGTGCAGAATTGACAACTTTTCTCACTTGCCTATCATTATAGCACAAATTTTTTAATTTATTAACTTATTTTTCAGAAATATCTTGATTTTAAAAAAATTTTTAGGTATAATATAGGAAATTCAATTTGGAGGTCTCCTTATGAAATCCGTAAAAATCTCTCTGCAAATCGCACAGAACGTAAAAGACTTCGTCAAAGTCGTTCAAGACTATCCGTACGAGATCGACCTGAAGAGCGACAAGTACGTCGTCGATGCCAAGTCTATCCTCGGCATTTTCAGCCTCGACCTCTCTAAGCCGCTCACCGTCGAGATCCATTCCGACGACTGCGACGACCTGATCGAAGCGCTCAAGAAATTCGCGTAATCTTACTTCGCAAAACCGACCGGACAAGAATATCCGCTTTTTCCCTTAAAAAGCGGATTTTTTGTCCGTGCAGAAAAGTTTGTTCACAAAGGATATTTCCATGCTCATCCAAGGCGAAACTTCCGTCAACAAGTTAATATTGCTGTTCGTCTTCGATAAGATGGAGAGCGCCCTTTCCGAACGGACGATCATCGACATGTGTTCGACCAGCAACGACTGGATCAACTACATGGACTGCATGATGATCATTTCGCAGCTGCTGGAAGACGGGTTCATCTGCACGGTGGAGACCAACGATGACACCCTGTATACCATCACGCCCGACGGCAGGAGCTGCCTGGCAAACTTTTATATCAATATCCCCAAGAGCACGCGCGAAGAGATCTCGGTATTCGTCAAAAACAACAGCGCGCGCTACCGCAACCGGCAGGAGTGCAAGTCTGACTACTATCAGAACAAAGACGGCACCTATACCGTCTTTCTGCGCATCCTCGCGCCCGCCCAGCCCATGCTCGAGCTCAAGTTCGTGGTCCCCGACCGCAAGACGGCGCAGAACATCTATAAAAAATGGGAACTCAAGGCAGCGGACGTGTACGCCGTGATCTATGAAAATCTTGTAGACTAATTTTGAGGTAACAAAAAATCGGTATGTTTACTTACAGCACCAAAGGGACGTGTTCGCGCCAGATCTTGTTCGACGTGGACGCAGACAACAAATTGCACAACGTGAAATTCATCGGCGGCTGCGGCGGCAACCTGCAGGGCATCGCAAAGCTGGTGGAAGGAAAGGATATCGACGATATCCAGAAGACGCTGCAGGGCATCAAATGCAGGAACAACACCTCCTGCCCCGACCAGCTCGCCCGCGCCATCCAGGCATATAAAGACAGAGAAAACGCCCGCGCCTGAGCGCGGCAATATACGAAGGCCCCTCCCCTGCGGGAGAGGCCTTTTTGCCTGCCCTTTTTTGGCTTTTGCCTGCCTGTTTTTGCCCTTTTACCCGTCCTTTTGCCGACTTTTTGCCCGTCCCGAACGGGGCGGGCGGTTTTTATGTACTGCCGCGCGGGCGGGGCGGTTTGAGGGTGCGGCGTATTTTTTCAAACAGGATGCGGCGCTTCCTCCCTATTTCTGCGCTTTGGCGGCGCGAGAGGCGCCGAGGCGGGCGGACGCGGCGAGCGGAGAAAAGAAACCGCGCACCGACTTTAAGTGATACAGCACCGCCACCAGCGCGACGCCGAGGACAATGCAGGCGCCGCCCTGCACGGCGTTGCCGGCAAGGCTCGCCGCCGCCCCTGCCGCGCCGTATAACAGGCATTCGAAGGCAAAATAGCCCAGCACCATCAGCAGTTCGCCGCCGACGGCGGCGACGCCGCGGGCAAAGACGTCAAAGCCGTCTTTTTTGACCGCCAGGCGCATGGCGCGCCACAAGAGATAGGCCGTGGCGGCATCGAGCGCCTTGATGAGAAAGGTGGCGGGGGCATACAGCGCAAAGCCGTTCAAAATATCTGCCAAACAGCTGCCCAGCCCCGCCGTGGCGGCGCCGAACAGCGGGCCCATGCACCAGCCCGCCAGCAGCACGAACACGTCTCCGACGTTGAAATACCCGTTGGGCAGCGGCACGGCGATGAACAGGGTACCAACGCAGCACAGGGCCGCAAACAATGCCGTAAAGGCGAGCTTTTTGGAAATGTCTTTTACTGATACGCTATGGTTTTCTCGTTTCATGACTATGCCTCGTATGAATGACTGTTTGTTCAGGCCCCGTCGAGCCCGCCGCGCAAGTTTGCGCGGCTGTTTTTACTGCCAAAAAATGACAAGGGGCCCCTTGCGGAGCCCCCTTGCTTCATTGCAATCAAAAATTTATGCGTCCAGCTTTTCGAGCAGCTTCAAGTCGATGCCCTTTTCGCCGATCTTGATGATCTCGACCTTGACGGTGTCGCCGATGTTGAGCACGTCCTCTACCTGGCCGATGCGCTTGTCGCTCATGCGGGAGATGTGGATCATGCCGTCTTTGCCGGGAGCAAGCTCCACGAAGGCGCCCACCTTGGAGAGGATGCGCACGACCGAGCCGATGAACATATCGCCCACCTCCGGATCGCGTGCGATGGAGAGGATGATCGCCTTGGCGTGCTCGGCGTTTTCGGTGTTCTCGCCGTAGGTGGCGATGCAGACGCGGCCGTCGTCTTCGATGTCGATCTTGACGCCCGTCTCTTCGATGATCTTGTTGATGACCTTGCCGCCGCTGCCGATGACCTCGCGGATCTTGTCGGGATCGATGGAGAAGGTGATGATCTTGGGCGCGTATTTAGACAGCTCTGCGCGGGGTTCGGGCAGCACTTCGAGCATCTTGTGGAGGATGAACTGCCTGCCCTCGTTCGCCTGAGCGATGGCGCGGCGGAGGATGTCTTCGGAAATGCCCTTGATCTTGATATCCATCTGGATGGCGGTGATGCCCTTCTCGGTGCCGGCGACCTTGAAGTCCATGTCGCCCAGGAAGTCTTCCAGGCCCTGGATATCGGTGAGGATGGCGACGCGGTCGCTGTCGGCGTCTTTGATCAGGCCCATGGCGCAGCCCGCGACGGGAGCCTTGATGGGGACGCCCGCATCCATCAGCGCCAGCGTAGAGCCGCACACGCTCGCCTGCGAGGTGGAGCCGTTGGAGCTGAGGACGTCGGAAACCATGCGGATGGCGTACGGGAACTCGTCTGCGCCGGGCACGACGGGCTCGAGGGCGCGCTCTGCAAGGGCGCCGTGGCCGATCTCGCGGCGGCCGGGGCTCTTGAGGCCCTTGGCCTCGCCCGTGGAATAGCCGGGGAAGTTATACTGGTGCATGTAGCGCTTGGAGACTTCGTCGTCCAAACCGTCCAGCTTCTGCACTTCGGACAGGGTGCCCAAGGTGCAGGTGGAGAGCACCTGCGTCTGGCCGCGGGTGAACACGGCGGAGCCGTGCACGCGGGGCAGGATGCCCGCCTCGCACCAGATGGGGCGGATCTCTTTCAAAGACCTGCCGTCGGGGCGGATGCCCTTGTCCAAAATTTTGGCGCGGACTTTTTCTTTGGTCAGGTAATACAGGCTGTCTTTGATCTCGCGCGCTTTATCGGGATAGGTGTCGGCAAAGTGGGCGAGGACGTCTTTTTCCACCTCCTCCTGCTTCTCTTCGCGGGCGGCGCGGTCGTACTCTTCCAAAGCCTTATCGAGCATGTCGGACGCATAGGCGCGCACGGCGGCGTCGATATCTTCGGGAACGTGGTACAGTTCCATCTGGCGCTTGGGTTTGCCGATCTCTTTTTGGATCTGCTCGATGAAGGCGCACTGCTTTTTGATCTCTTCATGGCCGAAGAGGATGGCGCCGACCATCTCTTCGTCGGAGATCTCCTTCGCGCCCGCTTCGACCATCATGATGGCGTCTTTGGTGCCGGAAAGGCCGAGGTGCAGGCGGCTGCGCTCGCGCTGGGCGTTATCGGGGTTGATGACGTATTCGCCGTCCACAAGCCCGACCTGTACCGAACCCGTGGGGCCTGCCCAGGGGATATCGGAGATGCTCAGGGCGATGGAGCTGCCCATCATGGCGAAGGGTTCGGGCGGGATGTTCGTATCGACGGAAAGCGCCGTGGCGATGACGACGACGTCGTTGAACAGCCCCTTGGGGAACAGCGGGCGGATGGGCCTGTCGATGAGGCGGGAGGTGAGGATCCCCTTGTCGCTCGCCCTGCCCTCGCGCTTTTTGAAGCCGCCGGGGATCTTGCCCACGGCGTACATCTTCTCTTCGAAATCGACCTGCAGGGGGAAGAAGTCCATCCCCTCGCGCGGCGTTTCGGACATGGTGACGTTGACCATGACGACGGTGTCGCCGCAGCGGACGACGCAGGAGCCGTTTGCCTGCTCTGCATACTTGCCCGTTTCGACGATGACTTTCCTGCCGCCGACCTCTGTTTCAAACTGTCTGTAATTCATTCTACTCTCCTTGACTCGTTGTTCTTACGGCAGATCCCCGACCCGCCGCATATATATCATGAGGGCGAACAGCCGTTCGCCCTCACATATTCGGAAATTATTTTCTCAAATCGAGACGGGCAACGATATCTCTGTATTTTTCAATGTCCTTCGATTTGATGTAATCGAGCAGGCCGCGGCGCTGGCCGACCATTTTCAAAAGACCGCGGCGGCTGTGGGGGTGCTCTTTGAGGTGCTCGTTGAGGTGGTTGATGCGCTCGGTGAGAAGGGCGATCTGCACTTCGGAAGAACCGGTGTCGCCTTCGTGGCGCTTGAACTCGTTGATGATCTGGTTTTTCTTTTCCTTTTCCATTGTTTTACTCCTTGGAAGAAATATTCACGCCGATCAAGGCACGGCGAGGAGAACCGCCCAGCTTTGACCGCGCATACGATTATTTTAGCATATTTTGCCGCGGTTGTAAACTAAATCAGCCATACAATTTGCGCTTGTCTGCAATTATCTCGTCAATTTTTTTGATATAGGTGGGGATATCCTTGGGGGCGCCGACCCGCTCGATGCGCGCGCCGCCTTCGAACAGCTTTTTGCCCACGGCGTTGGCGCCGCAGGCGATGTTGTCGGCGATCTCTTCCATCACGTCGATGTTGTACACGCACGCCGTGCCCGGCCTGCACCAGCCCGTGTTCTCGTTGTTGCCCGCCATGTACTTCTGCCTGTATAGATAATACGGCTCGTACCCCGCGGCGGAAAGGGCGCTGCGGGCATAGGCGATCATCTCGGATACGCCCGCGCCTTCGAGGCGGTCTTCCTCCTCTTTCAGCCGCGCCCCCTTTTTCAGGCACAGGGTGTGCACGGTGATGTTTTCGGGCGAGAGCTCTACGGCGCGGTCGATGCCGCGGCAGAATTCCTCCGCGCTCTCCCCCGTCAGCCCGGCGATGAGGTCGAAGTTGACAATAAAGCCGAAGGGGCGCGCCATCTCAAAGGCGCGGTCGATATCCGCCGCCGTGTGCCGCCTGCCGATGCGCTCCAGGGTGGCGTCGCAGAAGGTCTGCGGGTTGACGCAGATGCGGGTGACGCCGAACTCCCGCAAAAGCTCCAGCTTTTCGGGGGTGAATACGTCCGGCCGCCCCGCCTCGACGGTGTATTCGATGCCGCCCTCCGCAAAGGGAGCCAAGGCTTCCAGCACCCGCCGCAGCTGACAAGGCTCCAACACCAGCGGGGTGCCCCCGCCGATGTACACGCTTTTCAGGCGCTTGTACAGGCCGCGGCAGGCGGCGATCTCGCGCCCGAGCGCTTCCAAATACCCTTCCACATACTGACCCGTGCGGCCGATGTCGGCGGTGATGAAGGAGCAGTAATTGCACTTGGAGGGGCAGAACGAGATGCCGACGTAGAGGTCGGCCGCCCCCTCTTCCCGCCCGTAGATGCCCTGCTGCGCCCGCAGGACGGCGCGCACGAGGGCGATGTTCTCTTCGCTGACGCCGAAGGCGCGGAACATGGGGGCAAAATCTCTGCCGGCGGCCTCTTCGGCGTAGGCGAGCTTGGTGGGACGGATGCCCGTCAGCGCACCCCAGGGCATGGAGATGCCCGTCAGCTCGCGCAGGGCAAAGTAGACGGCGAGCTTGGCAAAGCGCTTGGCATAGCGCTTGCGCTCCAGCTCGCCCTGCCAGGGCTGCTCGTTTTGATAGGAAAAGACCCGCCCGCCGGCGCGGACTTCGTTCAAAAACAGGCAGCCTTCCAGGCGGAAGGCGTGCTCGATGTCGGGCGGGGCGGGGAACAGCCGCACCACGTCCATCAGTTCGGGGTATAAAAACTGCGTGTCTGTCGTCAGCATAACAAATCTCTGAATGTATGTGATGTATAAGCGGAATTTTATAGGGAAGATACGGCGCGCCGGACGGGCGCCGCGGCACAAAAAGCGCCGATCGCCTCAGGCGCCGCGGCGCAAAGAGCGCCGATCGCCTCAGTCCCTGCGGCACAAAGAGCGCCGATCGCCTCGGCGAAAAGCTCTCCGATAGAAGAAGCAGCCGCCTCAGCGGAAGGGGTTATACTTGCGCTCGTAGGCGAGGGAGGTCGGCTCGTCGTGCCCCGGATAGACGGGAAGATCGCCGGGGAGGGCGAGCAGGCGGCGCACGCTGTCGCGCAGCTGCGCCCCGCTGCCGCCGGGGAAATCGGTGCGGCCGACGCTGCCGCAGAACAGGGTATCGCCCGTGAACAGCGCCCCTTCCGTGCGGAAGCACACCCCGCCCGGCGTGTGCCCCGGGGTCGCGATGACGGAAAAACGGATGCCGCACAGATCGAGCTCGTCGCCGCCGCGGAAGGTAAAGTCGACGGTGAAAGGCGGGATGCGCACGCCCACTTCGGCGGCGAGGTTATCCTGCGAGAAGATGAGGGGCAGCTCCGCCTCGCTGCAGCCGATGCGCGCCCCCGCCCCCTGCAGCGCCGCGCAGCCGCCGATGTGGTCGAAGTGCCCGTGCGTCAGCAAGACGGCGCGGACGGCAAGCCCCCGCCGCTTCGCCTCGGCGAGCGGCTCGGGCCCGCCGCAGTCGATGAGGACGGCGTCTTTGCCGTCCTGCGTCAGCAAATAGGAATTGGCCCGCAAAATGCCCGCGGGCACGCAGACGATGTCCATGTTTCCCTCCTCTTTCAAAAACCTATGCCTGACATAGATCTCGTTCTTTTCCATACAAACGCGCGCTTTACGGCAGCATGCGGCCGATACGGTAGCGTTTGAGTACTATGCGTGGCATAGATCGACGCTATTTGGCGATGGAGCGGCTATTCCCACGCTATCGGGCGATGCGGCTCTCCCCACGCTATCGGGCGAACCCCCGCCGTTATTGGGCGACGGTGCGGTACACCTCGCTGATGCGCTCGTCCGAGCGGATCTTTTTGATGAGAAGGTCGATGTCGTCTTTGCCGTTGAGGCGGATGTTCGCCTCGATGACGGCGTCTTTATTCTTATCGAAGCGGGAATTGACGCCCGTGATCATCAGGCGCA
>ERZ1643247.508-NODE-508-length-46909-cov-105.132988_pt1 | contig 46909 bp, 50 predicted proteins | sample MGYA00579264_ERZ1643247 | MGnify/ENA primary metagenome ERZ1643247 (study PRJEB29033, sample SAMEA4952262) | chicken gut metagenome | biome: Broiler Chicken; feature: Gastrointestinal Tract; material: Caecum | place: Ireland | collected 2018 | study: Broiler... | reverse complement strand
TTTCCCGTATCTTCCGGAAGAATTTCGCCCTATCCCCTTCTGAATACAGGAAGATTTCCAGGCAGAAAAAGCAATGAACCAGTTCAAAAAAGAGACCCTTCCATAAAATCCCACAGCTTTATAATAGCCTGGATTTTACAGAATAGTCTCTTTCTTTGTCTTACTTTCTATACTTTATATTATTTTTTACTCTTTTCACATATCCCAACACCAGCAGCACGCAAAATACCACTACCAGTATATAAACTATGGTCTTTAAAAGATAAAGGCTTACAGAAGCCAGGATCAGGATCACCGCCCAGTAGAGGCATACTCTCCCTTCTCCTGCAGCCCATTTTTCCCAGTCTTCTTTGCTCATGCCTTCCTGTCCTCTGAGAGGAAGTCTCCTGCCCGACAGCAGAAGCACGCCTTTTATCAGATAGTAGATCCCAAAGAGAAATGCAAAACGGAGGATCACAGCTATTGCTGCCACCAGTCCATGTATCATATGATAGCTCTCCTTTTCCGGTTCCAGTGCTATCCGCTTTAGTTTTTAAAGCTGTGGATCGGCGCCGGGATCCTGCCTCCCCGGTTTACAAAGTTATCACAGGAATAGGGATTTACCGGCATAATAGGCGCATAGCCTAACAGGCCGCCGAATTCTACAGTCTCTCCCACGCCTTTTCCAATCACCGGGATCAGACGGACAGCTGTGGTCTTCTGGTTTACCATGCCGATGGCACATTCATCTGCAATAATTCCTGCAATAGTAGTTGCCTTGGTATCTCCCGGAATAGCGATCATATCCAGTCCTACGGAGCAGACACAGGTCATAGCCTCCAGTTTCTCTATAGTCAGGGCGTTTGCCCGGACGGCGTCGATCATACCCTGATCTTCACTGACAGGAATAAAGGCCCCGCTTAAACCTCCTACATAAGAAGAAGCCATAACACCGCCTTTCTTTACCTGATCGTTAAGAAGAGCCAGAGCCGCTGTAGTTCCCGGAGCTCCTGCGTATTCTACACCGATCTCATGGAGGATATCCGCCACGCTGTCACCGATAGCCGGTGTAGGAGCCAGAGAAAGGTCCACGATACCAAAGGGGATCCCCAGACGTTTGGAGGCTTCCTGGGCCACCAGCTGTCCTACTCTGGTCACTTTAAAAGCAGTTTTCTTAATAGTTTCGCAGAGCACTTCAAAATCCTTTCCCCGTACTCTTTCCAGAGCAGTCTTTACAACTCCCGGGCCGGAAACGCCTACGTTAATAACTGCGTCTGCTTCTGTCACGCCATGGAAGGCTCCCGCCATAAAAGGATTGTCATCAGGAGCGTTGCAGAAAACTACCAGCTTGGCACAGCCCAGAGAATCCTGGTCAGCTGTAGCTTTGGCTGTTTCCAGGACAATATCTCCCATAAGACGCACTGCATCCATATTAATGCCGGTTTTGGTAGATCCCAGATTTACAGAGCTGCATACCCGTTCTGTGCAGGCCAGGGCTTCAGGGATAGAACGGATCAGCAGTTCATCCGCCTTAGTCATTCCCTTTGCTACTGTGGCGCTGTAACCGCCGATGAAGTTTACCCCTACCTCTTTTGCCGCCTTGTCCAGAGTCTGAGCCAGAGTCACAAAATCTTCAGAAGACTTGCAGGCCGCTCCTCCGATGAGAGCAATAGGGGTAACAGAAATCCTCTTATTTACTACCGGAACTCCGAATTCTCTGGAGATCTCATCTCCCGTTTCCACCAGATGTCCTGCGAGAGTGGTGATCTTCTCATATACCTTCCGGTTTACCTGCTGCAGATCAGAATCAATACAGTCCAGAAGACTGATCCCCAGAGTAATGGTACGCACATCCAGATTTTCCTGTTCGATCATTTTATTGGTCTCATTGACCTCATACATATTTATCATAAGCTGTCTTACCTGTCCTTTCTCCCTGCTGTCTCAGATACGGTGCATCTTTATAAAGATATCTTCATGCTGGACATGGATGGCCACACCGATCTCTTTTCCCACTTCTTCCAGTTCTTTGGAAAGTGTATCCAGTTTTTTCGGGGAAAGACTGGTATCTGTGATCATCATCATGTTAAAATATCCGTCTACGATAGTCTGGGAAATATCCAGGATATTTACCTTATTTTCTGCCAGGTAAGTACATACCTTTGCGATAATGCCTACAGTATCTTTTCCAACTACAGTAATAATTGTCTTCTTCATGATTCTGCTCCTTTTCTAAACAGTGACCAGGTCAGAAATTCTGTCCCTGTGGGCCACAGTGATCTTAAAATCAGAGGAAGTCCAGGGATTCTCTCCCATGGTCACCTCTGAGCACACGGTCTCATAGGCCAATGCCTCGTAATTATTTTCCTGGCTTAAATGCCCCAGAAAAACCGCCTGAAGGCGGTCATGGAGAAGACGGCAAAGCAGTCTTCCCGCTGTTTCATTGGATAAATGTCCTTTGTTCCCCAGGATCCTCTGCTTCAGATAATAAGGATATCTTCCCACCTGAAGCATGTTCACATCGTGATTTGCCTCTAAAAGAAGCACATCCAGACCGGAAAGATTCTGGACTATGTACTCGTCGTAATATCCCAGGTCTGTGGCGATCCCCACAGATTTCTTTCCCTGGTTGATCCGGTATCCCACTGGCTCCGCCGCATCATGGGAGATAGAAAAGGGATTCACCTCCAGATCTCCGATCTGAAAAGGACGGTCTGCCTCGATCACATGAAAGAGATCAGGAGGCAGTTTTCCCAGATTGTTCATCTTCTGGATCGCCTCCATGGTCCCCTTTGTACAGTATACCGGTATCTCATGTTTTCTGGAGATCACTCCCAGCCCTTTGATATGGTCGGAATGTTCATGGGTGATCAGGATCCCGTCACACTCCTGACAGCTCCGGTCAATGCTGCGCAGTCCTTCCTCAATGCGTTTCTTGCTGATCCCAACATCTACCAGCAGGCTGGTGTGATCGCTTCCTACGTAAATACAGTTGCCGCTGCTTCCGCTGGCTATACTACACAGATTCATAATATGTTCTCATCCTTCGCTCGATCTGAAGATAGGTATGGGCCACATCTTCATCGTTATATAATTGGAAGTCACAGTGAGCCTCATACTCCTCATCCGAAAGCTGATTTTCCATCACTTGACGGATCCGTTCATCGGAATATCCCCGGTCACGGCGGAGCCGCTCTATCCGGACTTCTTTTTCGCAATAAATATACCATATCTCGTCGCAGATTTCATCATATTTTTCTTCTAAAAGAAGGGCGGCCTCGATAAAGAAGAATTCAGTCTCTTCTTTTCTGGACCTTTCAATCTCTCTTACAATGTATTTTTTCACTTCCGGATGGATGATGGCATTGAGCTTTTTCAGCATTTCAGGATCTTTAAATACGATCTGGGCGATCGCCTGGCGGTCCAGAGAACCGTCTTCCCGCACTACCCAATCGCCGAAAAGCTTTACTACCGGCTCAAAGCATTTGCCCCAGGGCATCATCAGCATATGCCCCACTTCATCTGCCTTTACGATCCTGGCATCAAAATGGGCTTCTATATAATTTAAGACTGCGCTTTTTCCTGACCCGACGCCTCCTGTCACACCTATTACTCTCATACTTTTCCCTCCTTCGTAACATCCGCTATTTTGCCTCATACCAGTTTTCACCGGTATGCATATCCACTTCCAGGGCTACCGACAGATCCGCAGCTCCCTTCATTTCCTCTTCCAGGATAGCGGCTACCCTGGGCTCTTCCTCTCTGGCTGTCTCAATGAGCAGCTCGTCATGGACCTGGAGGATCAGCTTTGACTTGAGATTTTCTTCCCTGAGTCTTCTGCTCACCCGGTTCATGGCAATTTTTATAATATCCGCCGCGGTTCCCTGGATAGGAGAATTCATAGCCACCCGTTCGCCAAAAGAACGCTGCATAAAATTGCTGGATTTTAATTCCGGAACAGGACGTCTTCTTCCGAACATAGTAGACACATAGCCCTGTTCTTTTGCCTGTTTCACCAGTCCGTCCAAAAATCCTTTGATCTTAGGATAGGTCTTAAAATAGTCCTCAATATACTTGGCCGCCTCTTTCCTGGTAATACTCAGGTCCTGGCTCAGCCCGAAAGAACTGATCCCATAGACGATCCCGAAATTTACTGCCTTGGCGTTTCTTCTCTGAAGAGGAGTTACCTGGTCAAAGGGCACATGAAATACCTGGGAAGCAGTGATCCTATGGATATCCTGGGCCTCACGGTAAGCCTGGATCAGCTTCTCATCTCCGGACATATGGGCCAGCACACGGAGCTCGATCTGAGAATAATCCGCATCCAGAAATACATAGCCGTCTTTAGGGATAAAGACCTTTCGCAGCAGTCTTCCCAGCTCTGTCCGGACAGGAATGTTCTGAAGATTGGGTTCTGTACTGCTGATCCTTCCTGTAGCAGTAATGGTCTGATTAAAGGTGGAATGGATCCTTCCCCCCTCATCTATATAATTGGCAAGTCCGTCTGCGTAGGTGGATTTCAGTTTTGCAAGCTGCCGGTATTCCAGGATATCCGCCACGATCTGATGATCCGGAGCCAGCTTCTCCAGCACATCTGCCGCCGTAGAATATCCGGTCTTGGTCTTTTTTCCTCCCGGCAGCTTCATCTTTTCAAAAAGGATCACCCCTAACTGCTTGGGAGAATTAATATTAAATTCCTCCCCGGCTTCTTCCCAGATCTTCTTTTCCAGCTCTTCGATCCGGACCTGGAGTTTTTCTCCGTATTCCTTCAGTTCTTCTGCGTTCACCCGGATCCCTTCCTTTTCCATATCGGAAAGGGTGAAGAGCAGGGGCATCTCGATATCCGTAAACAGCTTCTTCATTCCTGTATCTTCCAGTGCCTCCAGAAGAGGTTTTCTGGCCTTTAAAGCCACATAGGCCATATAGCAGATACTTTTGACAACTTCCTTCTCCCCGGCTTCGTCCTTGGCTGCTTTCAGATAAGTAAGTTTTCCGATCAGATCTTCTTTGGCCGGAAGGATCTCTCCCAGATATTCCTTGGCAATATCATCATAGGTGTATTGGGATTTCAGCGGATTCAGGAGGTAGGCGGCGATCCCTGCGTCAAACATTGCCGTATGTTCCCGGATATCCATATGACGCAGCATGGCCTTAATATCCAGAGAGGCTACCATCTTCCCATGGCCGCACAGATCAGCGGCCTTCTCCATCAGATAGTCTCTGGTCAAAAATCCCTGGGGCAGGAAACCGTACACAGAAGGCTTCCCATCTTCTTCCCAGGACAGTGCCAGGCCCAGGAAAGAGTCTCCCTCTTCCAGGACTTCTAATCCTATTTCTTCCTTTTCCTCTGCTTTCTGGAAAATTTCTTCTGCCAGATCAAGCTCCTCCACCTTCTGAAAAGCTTCCTCTGCCTTTACCTGCTCTCCCTTATCCTGAAATCTGGAAAGAAAATTTTTAAATTCCAGTTCTTTGAAAAATTCATAGGCTTCCTGGGTATAAAAATCATGGACCCTGGCTTTCTCCCGATCCAGCTCCACCGGACTGTCTGTATTGATGGTAGCCAGCTTCCGGCTCAGCACTGCCAGATCATAATGTTCCAGAAAGGCGTTCTGGGCTTTCTTAGGCTTGATCTCCTCCACATGGGCATAAGCGTTTTCCGCAGTGCCGTATTCCAGAAGGAGCTTGGTGGCGGTTTTCTCCCCTACGCCTGGAAGGCCGGGAATGTTGTCGGCAGAATCCCCCATCAGCGCTTTCAGTTCTATGATCTGTGGAGGGGTAAGCTGATAAGCCGCTTCCACATCTTTGGCGTAATAATCTTCAATGGTAGTCTTTCCTCCCTTTGTCTTGGGGATTCGGATACAGGTATGGTCGGTGGCCAGCTGAAGCAGGTCCCGGTCACCGGAAAGGATGGTCACATCCATTTCCTGGGCCTCGCTTTTTCTGGCCAGGGTTCCCAGAATATCATCTGCCTCATAGCCTTCCCTGGATACAATATTCACGCCCATAGCCGCCAGCACGTCTTTCATGACCGGCACCTGCTCCCGCAGTTCCCCGGGCATAGGCTTTCTGGTCCCTTTATATGCGTCATACATCTTATGGCGGAAGGTCGGCGCTGACAGATCAAAAGCTACCGTTAGGTAATCAGGGGCTTCCTCCTCCAGCATCTTAAATAAAATATTGAGAAAACCGTAAATGGCATTGGTATGGAGGCCTTCAGAATTGGTCAGTTCCGGAAGCCCATAAAAAGCTCTGTTTAAAATACTGTGTCCGTCTATCAGCAGGATTTTTTCCTTCATATCTGTTCTCCTTGTTGTTGGATAATTCTCTCTTTTTACAGTAGTATAGCATAAAGGAAACAAAAAAGACAGGCAGGAGCGCCTATCTTTTTTGTTTTCATGACAATTTGCATGATTTCTCTTATAAAGCTTTGATAAAACGGCGGAAAGCTTCTCTTCCTTCCGGCGTGCATTTGTAAACGCCGGCGTCCTCCAGCACATGGACAAATACCTGTCCTACCTCTTCCTGAAGGATATCCATTACATTGTCCTTTGTGATATCCGGATATTTCGGGAGAAATCCCTTTACCCAGTCGCTGTGTTTCTCCAGCATTTCGTTTTCAGAAGGATCTTTTCCTTCCAGGATATATTGGGCCAGAAGCTCCAGTTCTTCTTTCAGTCTTGCAGGAAGGACTGCCAGACCCATAACCTCGATAAGTCCGATATTTTCCTTCTTGATATGATGGTACTGAGCATGAGGATGATATACGCCCAGAGGATTCTCCTCTGTAGTGATATTGTTCCGCAGGGTCAGATCCAGTTCAAACATATCCCCTTTCTTTCTGGCAATAGGAGTGATAGTATTATGCGGCTCTCCCTCAGTCTCGGCAAAGATAAAGGCTGCTTCGTCTGTATAGCCTCTCCATACTTCCAGCACATGGCTTGCCAGGTCGATGAGCCGTTTTTCATCTTTGCTCCGGATCCTCAGCACAGAAAGAGGCCATTTTACAATACCTGCTTCTACGTCTTCGTATCCTGGGATCACTACATTTTCCTCGATCGGAGCCTTTGCCATAGCGAAGGTATAATGTCCTCCCTGGAAATGGTCATGGCTTAAAATAGAGCCGCCTACGATAGGCAGGTCTGCATTCGAGCCAAGGAAATAGTGAGGGAACAGTTTGATAAAATCAAAAAGCTTCACAAAAGTATTTCTCTCAATCTTCATGGGGATATGCTCACCGTTAAAGACAATGCAGTGCTCATTATAATATACATATGGAGAATACTGGAAGCCCCATTTACTGTCGTTAATGGTAATAGGAATGATCCTGTGGTTTTCTCTGGCAGGATGGTTCAGTCTTCCTGCATACCCTTCATTCTCCATACAGAGCTGGCATTTTGGATAGCTGCTCTGTTTCGCGTTCTTTGCGGCAGCGATAGCCTTAGGATCCTTCTCAGGTTTGGAAAGGTTGATGGTGATGTCTATGGTTCCATAAGGACTTTCCACCGTCCATCTCCTGTCTTTCTTTATACGGTAACGCCGGATATAGTCCGTATCCTGGCTGAATTTATAGAAAAACTCTGTGGCAGCCTCCGGACTCTTTTCATATTCTTTCCAGAATTTTTCCTGAACCTGTGCCGGTCTCGGTACCAGACAGTTCATGATCTTGGTATCCAGCAGGTCCCGATACCCGATACTGTCCTCAATGATCCCTCTTTTTACCGCTTCATCTAAAAGCTCCTTCAGGATCGTCTCCAGATCTTTACAGACCTCCTGGTCTTCCGGTTCTGTGTACTCATCTTCATGGAAGATATCCAGCAGAAGATTGGTTGTGTAGATCCTTTCACACTCCGGCACCAGTCCTGTATCCATCCCGTACTGTACCAGATCTCTGATGTTTTTGTTCAGCATACTTTTCACCCTTCCCCTTTCTTTTTGCGCCCTCAGGCAATTCTTCTTGTTCCGTCGCCGATCTCTACCACATAGAAATCTGCCTCATAGCCGATCTCTTTTTCATAGATTTCTCCGACATTTTTAATAAAGGCATCTACGGCCTCTTCCTTTACAATACTTACTGTACAGCCACCGAATCCTGCTCCTGTCATCCTGGAACCGATAACTCCATCCTGTTTCCAGGCAGCTTCTACCAGGGTATCCAGCTCTTTTCCTGTTACCTCATAGTCATCTCTCAAAGAGACATGAGATTCATTCATCAGTTTTCCGAAAGTCTCCAGATCATTATTCTTTAAAGCTTTTACAGCCTGGATGGTTCTCTGGTTTTCATAAACCGCATGTTTCGCTCTTTTGCGGCAGACAGGATCCTTCACCGCATCTTTTACCTGTTCAAACTCTTCCTCCGTCAGCTCGCCCAGAGCCTGGATCTTCCTCACACTCTGGATATCCTTCAGAGCCTCTTCGCACTCCGCTCTTCTCTCATTATACTTAGAATCTGTCAGTCTCCTTTTCTTGTTGCTGGCAGCGATCACGATCTTATATCCGTCCATACGGATAGGCGCATATTCGTACTGGAGATTCTGGGTATCCAGGAAAATCGCATGATCCTTTTTCCCCATGGCTATGGCAAACTGATCCATGATCCCGCAGTTCATACCGTTAAAGTTGTTCTCTCCGTACTGTCCAATAAGAGCCAGATTGATCATGGTCAGATCTTCATAGCCAAACAGGTCTTTCAGGATGATCCCCATAAGAAGTTCCACAGAGGCAGAAGAAGAAAGTCCGGAACCATTGGGGATATTTCCATACATCAGCATATCAAAGCCTTTTTCTACAGGATAGCCCTTTTCCTCAAAAGTCCAGACGATCCCCTTTGGATAATTGGTCCATCCCGCGCTGTCCTGGTATACAAGATCGTCCAGGCTTGTCTCAATAACCCCCATTTTACTGAAGTTCTCGGAATAGAGACGGATCTTTCTGTCCTCTCTCTTCCTCGCAACACCATAGGTACCGATTGTCAGAGCGCAGGGAAACACATGTCCTCCATTGTAGTCTGTGTGCTCACCGATGAGATTTACCCTGCCTGGAGAAAAATAGAAACGGATGTCTCCTCCTTCTCCGAAAAGTTCCTGAAACTTTTTTACTAATTGCTGCTGCATCTTCTCTACCTCCATGCTTCCACTTTAAAACATTTTTTATGTTTTGATTCACTTTTTATGTTTCTATCGAAATTATAGCACAGTTCATAGGTTTGTAAAGACCCTTTTTAAAATTTTATTTTCATGACCAGATCCTGGGGATAGTCCCCGAAACAGCTGCCGAAGATATTCACGCCTCCCACATGTTCCGCCTGATCTTTCACCCCGATGACCACAGATATATAAGGGCCTTCTTCCAGCCCATATTCCTGGATCTTAAAAGAAGCGCTCTTTTTTCCGTCCAGGTAAGAGCCTGTAGGATCCAGCCTCCAGGTCTTCAGATTTCCATACTGGCTCTTAGTATCCTCCCACCAGTCCGGATTGAGTTTTCCCCGGCGCCCACCGAAGTCCGAAGGACAGCGCCAGGTTCCCGCCTCTTTCCCATTGATCCATAAAGTGATATCGGAAGGATAATCCAGATTATAATCCGGCGCCTCTGAACACAGCTCCGCCGAAAACTCCAGGACTCTGGCCGGCTGTTCCTGAAGGGCCGCATTAGGAAAACGATATTCCAGGTAACCGGAAGAAAACCAGATCAGTTTCGCTGTGGTCCTCTTAGGATCATAAAAGCATCTTGGCTCATCTTCCCCGTCTATATACCCCTCCTCATTTACCATTCCGCAGGTAGGAGTCACCTTATAGTCCACATAGTTTCCCACCGGCATGGATATGATCTCTTCTTTCTTTTTTTGTGCCTGCCGCTGAAGATCCAGAATGATCTTTCCCTCCTGGGGAATACACATTTTCATAGAACCTCTGGCTGCCGGCTTCAGCTCTGTACGGATCAGTCCCGCATCTTCCAGCACCCGGATATTTAAGGCTGCAGAAGAAGAAGGAATCCCCAGCATTTCTGCAATCTCATTGACGCACAAAGGCTCCTTCCCCAGCAAATGGAGGATCCGGATACGTGTCTCAGAAGAAAGGGCCTTTCCAAGAGCCGTCAGTTCCTTTTCATTAGCTAAATTTAAGTTTCTGTCCATTTATACATCTCCGCTGTTTTAAAACATATATTTTATTCTATTGTACCCTTCTCCCTTCCTGATTGTCAACGAAAAAGGAGCCGGACAGCTCCTTATTTTCAGGATTTCTGCCTGGCTCCTTTTCTATCTGAATCTATTAGTCAGTATTCTGTTGGTATAATTGATATAAAATGCCGGATAAACTGTCATTTTCCATAAGATACAGGGAAACCGGATCTTTCTCCTGATCCTTCCACCGGATCTCTACATTTACATCATAATTTACAGGACTTCCCACGGTAAATCTTCCTTCTGTAAGAGTGATCTGTTCCAGGATCTTTTCAATTTCCTCCTGGTCCTGGAAGATCTTTTCCTGGTAAAGATCCGCCTCATTTGCACTGACATATCTGCTGAGACGGACAGATTCCACTTCCTCCGGGGAAACTTCATTTGGCATAGGATTTCCCATATTTTCCAGAAGGTCCCTGGTCCTTTCAAAGCTTTCATACACCGGCAGGTAATAGCTGTAGATATAATCATCATACTGATAATATCCCTGGTCTGTCTGGGCTTTTTCCTGAAGCTCCATGTAGCCCACGATCTTTTCTTCCCGGGTCTGGGCAAAGGTAAGATTTTCCAGTTCTCCTTTGTAAGTTTTTATAAGAGTATCCATAGAATTTTTTGATGCTTCCAGAGGCTTCCCTGTTTCCAGAAAGCTGCTGGTAAAGATATTCTCAACATCCGCCGGATCTATATAGCTGGTAGGAAGAACCTTTTCCCGGTATTCCCAGTTGTCATAGATCTGTCCGATATTTTCCACCAGTTCTTCTGTCTCCGGCAGATCATACATCCGGTAGACATCCCGCCCGGATTTCAGGTGATAGGCAATGTAGCAGGTTACCTGAACCTGAGGATCCCCGGCCTCTGCAGATTCCTGCTGGTCATAGGGGCCTTCCTGTTCATAATATTCCACGCCCTTCTGGGCCAGAGCATAGATGTCCTGAAAGTCCTCCACTTTGTTTTCTCTCAGAAAAGCAGACATATCAGACACATCATTCCCTTCAGGATAGCCAAACTGACCATTGATACTGTTAAAGTATACAGACATGGAGGCAATCTGATCCTCACGGGGCAGGTAACGGTCCACTCCTGTAATATCCATCTGATAGCCTCCCAGGATCAGTATCATACCTGCCAGGATCACTCCCGTAGAAACCCTGGGTTTTAAAGCGCTCCGGATATCCATGGTACAGAGGAAATCAAAAATTGCCGAAAAAATCAGAGTAAGTACCAGAGCCCCAGCCACCAGCCAGAAAAATCCTGCGTACATCTGGCCGCTGAAAAACATAGCGATCAAAAGTACCAGCGGGGGAAGGCCGCAGACCTTGATCACCGGCTCCAGTTTCTTAAAAGCAATAGTCTTATGAAAGCTCTCAGAAGGCCGCAGACGGTAAACCAAGACCCCTGCCAAAAGCAGCACTGCAGCAAGAAGGATCCCGTAGATCAGATATACAGTCACCGGGCTGTCAGAACCATAATAATTGGATGCCTGGATATAGGCAGTCACCGGGCTGAAAAATGTCCCGGGAACATCTGTCCGCAGCGGCATTAGGATCGTATCAAAAAACCGGTCATTCAGTTCCGTATAAGTCAAATACAGAACCGGTCCATATGCCATAAGAGCTGCAAACCCCAGGATCCCGGCAAAAAGATTTCCAGTGAGCAGGACAGCCAGGATCCCGGCTCCATACACCGCCAGAAAATATACCACTGCAAACAGCACCTGGAGTCCTGCAGCCATAAAAATCCTGGGACTTAAAGCTCCGTAAACGCCTCCCACTCCAAGGGTGGTCAGTACGCTCAGCAGATAGGGACATAAAAATGTAAGAAATCCGCTTAAGTACTGGATAGCAAAAAGCTTTTCTCTCTTCAGAGGAAGACTGTGGTAGAAGTCTGTCTTTTCCTGGGAATACAGGTAGAAAAATCCGGCAAATGCCGCCAAAGCCGCGCAGACCACTACCAGGAAGATCGTCAGGGAATTGGTCAGACTTATATTGCGCCATAAAGTCCACTGCAGATACTCCTCCATCGTAAATCCGTTGGGATAGGGAGATGCGGTATGCTTTGCCGCATCCAGGGATACCAGTGTCTGTACCGATCCCGCGGCGAAAAAGGCAAGGAAAAACAAAATGGACAGCCAGAGATTTCTCCGCAGATTACCCTTTATACTTTTAAGCAAATAATTTTTTGATGTCATATCCTGCCACCTCCGTTTCACTGATAAAGATTTCCTCCAAAGTAAGAGGCAGAGCCTCTGCAAACAGAGGATGTTTTGCCTGGATCTTCTTCATGATCTCCTCCTGTTCTCCCCGGACCACCATGGTCAGCAGGGAAAGCCGTTTTTCGTACTGGAGGACCTGCAGTTCGGCAAGCAGCGCCTCCTCATCTTTTGGATCCGGGATCACACACTGGACCTTGTGCATATTCTCCTTCATCTCTTCCACATCTTTGGAAAGAAGGACGCCGCCTTTGTGGAGAAGTCCCACATGGTCGCAGATATCCTCCAGCTCTCTCAGGTTGTGGGAAGCAATGATAGGCGTAAAAGTCCGGTTGGCCACTTCATAGGCCAGCAGGCTCTTAGCCGCCTGGCGCATCACCGGATCCAGACCGTCAAAGGTCTCATCGCAGAAAAGATATCTGGTCCCTGCGCAGATTCCCAGGATCAGCCCTGCCTGCCGCTTCATTCCCTTTGAAAAAGTACTGATCTTTCTCTTAGGATCCAGACTGATCTTTCCAAGAAGCTTTGTCAGCCTTTCCCGGTCATACCGGGGATAATAAACAGAATAGAAATCTGCCATATCCTCTATCGTAGCGTTCTGGAAAAAATAGGACGTATCCGGAAGGAAAAAGATTTCTCCCTTGACCCCTGGATTTTCATAAACATCCTCCCCGTCTACCTGGAGCCTGCCGCTGTCCGGTTTCAGGACACCTGAGAGCATCCGCAGAAAAGTACTTTTCCCGGCGCCGTTGGTTCCCGCCAGACCGAAGATACTATTGTCCTCTATGGTGAGAGAAATACGGTCCACCGCCTGGATAGAGCCGAATTTCTTACAAAGTTTCTCTGTTTTTATCATGCTTCATCCTCCTCATAAAATTCAGCCGCTTTTGAAAGACATCTTTCTTTTCCGATCCCCAGTTCTTTTCCTTCTTTGATGACCTCTCTGAGCTTTCCAAAATAGAGTTCTTCTTTCTGCTGCTTTAAGGCCCGGTCCCCTGACACAAAATTTCCCCGTCCTTTCACAGGATAAATATACCCCTGCTGCTCCAATATAGCATAGGCTTTCTGGATCGTATTGGGATTAATGGAAAGCTCCGCGGCAAGGCTTCTGACAGAAGGCATCTGCGAGTCGGCCTTGAGGATCCCTCTGATGATCAGCAGCTGGAATTTCTCTACGATCTGCTCATAGATCGGCTTCCGATTCTGATAATCAATAACGATCAAACCGATTCCTCCTTTCCTCTCGCCTGTATATTTTCGTGTATTTAGTGTACTATGTGTCTTAGTACACTAAAAGTATAAAAAATCCGGATCCTCTTGTCAATAGAAAATCCGGATTGTAATACTTATTTAACACTTTCTTTTAAAAAGCCCTGGTGATATTTGTCCCAGCCTCTTTTTAAGGAAACCACTTTTCCCTCACGATCCAGAAAACAGTGACTGCTCTTTCCTGTGCAGCGCACTTCTCCTGTCTCCTTGTCCCGTACTGTGTAAGACAGTTCCAGCTTAATACTGTTATATCTGGTAATCTCTGTCTCTATTTCCACTGTATCCCCAAAATGAGTCATAGTCTTATATTCGCAGGATACAGAAAGCACCGGACTGATCAGTCCGTCCTTTTCCATCTGGGCGTAGGAAAAGCCGCAGTGATCCATAAAATCGATCCTGGCTTCCTCAAACCACCGGATATAATTGGAATGGTGGATGATCCCCATCTGGTCCGTCTCATAATACTGAGTCTTATGTTCATATTTCATTGGTTACCGCCTCTTATGCCGCTGCTTCCAGCTCTTTTTTATTTTTCATGGCCCCCCACAGATAGAAACCGTGGATCACAAAGGGAAACAGCATGGACAGACCGATACCGCTTCCCAGGAAAGCCACCTGTATGATATCGGAAAGGACCGCAAAAGCCAAAAGACCGTATCCACAGTAAACCGGAAGCTTCTGTTTCCCCGGAAGAGCTCCGAAGATCATGCCTGCTACGCCGGCCAGGACCATAAGCAGTCCGCCGATAGATGTAATAGCTACAGAAGCGCCCAGGATCCCGGCCGAATATTCGATCCCGCTTTCTGCCAGAGAATCCATAACTCCCTTCAGATCCGTGATCATCACATAGGCGGACATCAGTCCGGTCATCAGATTATAGGCGCCTATGACCAGTTCGAGCATAGCAACCCATTTCAACAAAGATGTTTTTCTGGTTTTCATATTCGATCCTCCTGTCTTGGGACATCTCAGATCTGAGTTTCCACAAAAATATCATAGATCGCCCGGATCGCCGGTTCAAAATCTTCGTCCTTTACTCCAACGATCACATTCAGTTCGCTGGAACCCTGATCGATCATCTTAACATTTACATTGGCATGGGCCAGAGCTGCAAAGATCCTTGCCGCAGTGCCCCGGTTGGAACGCATGCCTCTTCCAACAACAGCGATAAGGGAAAGATCTGTCTCCAGCTCCATATAATCCGGATTTACGATCCTGTGGATCCCGGCGATCACCTGCTGCTCCTTCTGAGCAAATTCGTCCTGATGGATAAAGATCGTCATCGTATCGATCCCGGAAGGCATATGTTCAAAAGCGATCCCCTGCTCTTCCAGTACCTGAAGGACTTTTCTGCCAAATCCGATCTCGGAATTCATCATGGATTTTTCAATATACAAAGAACAGAACCCTTTCTTTCCTGCAATACCGGTAATCGTATAAGGAGGCTTCTTGCAGGTGTCCTCCACGATCATAGTACCCGGGTCTTCCGGCGCGTTGGTATTGCGGATATTAATAGGGATACCGGCTTTGCGGACCGGGAAAATAGCGTCTTCATGAAGAACCGTCGCTCCCATATAGGACAGTTCTCTCAGTTCCCGGTAAGTGATCGTATCGATTGGCTTGGGATTGTCAATAATCCTGGGATCTGTCACCAGAAAGCCGGACACATCGGTCCAGTTCTCATAGAGATCCGCGTCAATAGCTCCCGCCACGATAGAACCGGTAATGTCAGAGCCGCCTCTGGAAAAGGTCTTGATCGTCCCGTCTTCCTTTGCCCCGTAAAATCCCGGAACCACTGCGCAGTCCAGATTTCCCAGTTTCTTGGCGACCAGTTTTTCTGTGATCTCTCCGTCAAACTGGCCGTTTCCGTCGAAACGGATCATCTCTGCAGGATCTACAAAGGTAAATCCCAGATAAGCCGCCATGATCTTTCCATTTAAATATTCCCCACGGGAAGCTGCATATTCTTCACCGATCTGTTTCTTGAAATTTTCCTCCACCAGAGAAAAATCCTCCTCCAGGGACAGGGACAGGTGAAGGCCGTCTATGATCTCCTGATAACGTTCTTTGATCTCTTTCAGGATCTTCTGGAATTTTTCCTCATCTCCCACGCTGCGATAGCAGGCGTATAATAGGTCGGTAACCTTTGTATCGCTGGAAAACCGTTTTCCGGGAGCAGAAGGTACCACATATTTTCTGCTCTCATCTTCCCGGATAATAGCTCCTACCTTTTCAAACTGGGAAGCGCTTGCCAGGGAGCTGCCTCCGAATTTTACAACTTTCTTCATTTCATATCCTCCTTCAGGACTTCTTAATCTACTTTCCTATGGCAGAATATATTTCCGCATTGTATAAATAATAGCTTTTTCCCTGTCAAATGTCCAGCATTTTCTGCGGATTTTCCATATTTCTGCCTTCTTTTGTCTTTAAAAGCATTAAGTTCCCGGGAGAAATCCTTACAAAATCCGGAAGCTGCTCTTTCATCTCCCCATACCAGACTTCCTTTGAGATTTTCCACCAGACAGGCTCTGTTCCCGGTCTTTCTCTTCCGGTATAAAAGGTCACATAGATCTCAAAGGGAGATTGTGTGATCCTGGCCCGGCAGACTGGGAAAACATTCTCCCCTTCCTCAGCGGCGGGAAGAAAGTAGTGCGCCCGGATTCCCACATATCCGGCTCCATCCAAAGACTGTTCTGCGTGGAGCAGGACGCCCCAGTCTTCCGCAAGGAAATGACTGCCGTCTATCTTTTTTACCGGGGAAAAATTTTTACAGCCTGTGATCTGAGCTCCCTCCAGATAAACCGGTTTTTCAAAGATTTCTTTTGTATTTCCCTGGCATACATTTTCTCCTCTATCCAGGATCAGCAGATCCTGACAAAGCCGGTAGGCCTCATCCCGGCTGTGGGTCACAAGGACCGTATCCTTCCCAAGACTTTTGAGGATCCCGGCCAGTTCCATCTGGAGTTTTTCTCTCAGATGGGTGTCCAGGGCTGAAAAAGGCTCGTCTAAAAGCAGCAGTTCTGGACTGGCAGCCATCATCCTGGCAAAGGCGGTCCGCTGTTTCTGTCCTCCGGAAATCTGATGGGGATAGAGTTTTTCCAGTCCCTGGAGCTGGAAAAACTCTATCCATTTTCTCACGTCCTGCCAGTCCTTTTTCTTTCGTGTGCAGCATACATTTTCCTCAACGGTCTTGTTTGGGAACAAGGCGTAGTCCTGAAAAAGATAGCCCACCTTCCGTTTTTGGGGCTTTAAGTTGATCTTCTTTTCCGAATCATAAAGCACCCGTCCATTTAAGACGATCCGTCCCCGGTCCGGCGTAAGGATTCCGGCGATACATTTTAAAGTCATGCTTTTGCCGCAGCCGGAAGCTCCCAATATCCCCAGGACGCCCTCTTCTGTATGAAACTTTACCTTTAAGGCAAAGCCTTTAAATTTTTTTTCGATATCCACAAATAAGCTCATGATCCCTGTCTCTTTTTCTCTTTTCCTGTAAAATAATTCATCAGTAACACCACCAGGAAAGAAATTCCCAGGATGATGCCTACATAAAACATGGCTGTATCCATATCGCCGGCAGATACGGCGGAATAGACTGCCAGAGGCAGAGTCCTGGTCTTTCCTGCGATATTCCCTGCGATCATAGCCGTAGCTCCGAATTCTCCCATTCCTCTGGCAAAAGCCAGGATGCCGCCGCTGGCAATCCCCGGAAGGGCCTGGGGAAATTCTACTTCCCAAAAAATCTTCCATTCAGAAAAGCCCAGAGTCCTGGCTGCAAAGATCAGATTTTCATCCACCTGTTCCAGGGCCCCTCTGGCAGAGCGGTACATCAGGGGAAAGGAGATCACTCCCGCCGCCAGTACCGTAGCTCCCCAGGAAAAGGCGATCCGAACGCTGAAATATTCTATAAAAAATCTTCCTACAGGCCTGTGAATGCCGAAAATATACAGCAGAAAAAAACCTGCCACTGTAGGAGGCAGCACCAGGGGAAGGGTCAGGAGACTATCCAGGAGGATCTTCAGCTTCTCCTGTCTTAGCGCCGCCACCGCCTTTGCCGCAGCCAGTCCAAAAAAGAACACAACAAGTATCGTTGCCCCTGCGGTTTTCAGGGAAATCCATATCGGTGAATAATCCATATGTACTCCTACTCGTTTACTGTAAATCCATAACTTTCAAATACCTGGACAGCCTCGCCGCTCTGGAGGAAATCCAGGAAAGCCTGTGCTTCTTCCTGGTGCTGGGAGTTTTTTGTCACAGCCACCGGATAGAGGACCGGTTCTGCCAGACTTCCTTCCGGAGCTTCTGCTACCTGGGTCACATTGTCTTTCTGGGTAGCGGCGTCTGTAGCATATACGATACCTGCCTGAGCGCTTCCCTCCGCCACCCAGTTGAGGACCTCCGTTACATTGGTGCCAAAGCTGGCTTTGGCAGAGACCTCATCCCACAATCCCAGGTTTGTAAGGGCTTCCTGGGCATACTGTCCTGCCGGAACACTGGCAGGATCCCCCAGAGCCGGCGTCTCTGCCTTGGCAATGTCTTCAAAGCTGGTAAAGTTTCCTTCTTCTCCTTTGGCCGCAATGAGAACGATCTTATTTTCCAGCAGATCTGTCACCGTATCTTCCTGGATAAAGCCTTCCTCTGTAAGGGCGTCCATCTGGGCAGTGGCTGCCGAAAAGAAAAGATCTGCTTCCAGACCTTCTTCGATCTGGGTCTGGAGCTTTCCGGAACTGTCGTAAGTGCCTTCCACGGTGATCTCCGGATGTTCTTCTTCAAACATAGGGATCAGCTCATCTTCCAGAGAATACTCCAGGCTGGCTGCAGCGGCGATCAGGATATTTACCGGCTCTTTCTCATCAGAACTGTTCTCTTGCGTATCGGTGCTTTCCTCTGTATCTGCGCCGGCGTTTTCGCTGCTTTGCCCCTGGCTGTCTTCTCTTTTTCCGCTGCCGCAGCCGGCTCCTGACACCATAGCTAAGACCAGCAGTCCTGCCACAAATAAACTTCTCTTTTTCATAGATCTTCCTTTCTAAAGTTTTTCAAACATAACTTTAACTCTGCCGCCGCAGATCATACCAAGTCCTGCGGCAGCTTCGTTATTCAGACTGTATTCCTGAACATCAAAGGCTTTTGTCATCTTTTTGCCGTAATCGATAGCCGCAGCCTCCACAGCGCCTCCTCCTATGGTTCCACGTATTTTTCCGGATGGAGCAATGACCATCCTGGTACCGGCGCCTCGAGGAGAAGAACCTTTCTTTTCTATGATCGTAGCTATAACCTGAAACTCCTGGTCTTTAATGGCTTCTGCCACCTCTTTTTCCAAGATCAGCCGGGGAACCTGGTTTTTTACCTGTATGATCTCTGCCCCTATACTCACTGCGATCTCGCCGGGAGTCTGGGCTTTGATGGGCAGTCCTACAGGGGCATGGACCTCCTGGAGCTTTTCTTCCGAAAATCCGTCTTTTCTCAGTTTTTCCAGAGTCTGGGCAACTTTTGACCTGCTGCCGATCATTCCCACATATTCATACTTTTTCTTCAGGATCTTCCTCAGACAGAGCCCATCTTCTTTATGCCCTCTGGTAAGGATGATATAATATCCAAAGGCTGCCGCCGGCGTCTCCTCCAGCCACTGGCCCAGATCCCCGCAGCAGACCTGACAGCCTGGAAATCTCTCACTGTTGGCAAATTCCTCCCGGCTGTCTGCCACTGTCACATGGAAATCCAGAAGCTTCAGGACCTTAGCCAGTTCAAAGGACACATGGCCGCCTCCCAGGATTGCCGCCTTTGGCCTTCCATACAGCACTTCATGATGCACCTCTTCCTCGGCTGTCATTTTCTCCAGAGCCTTCTCTTCAGAGAAATACTTTTTTCCCCGATCAGGCCCCCAAAGAACAGTGATCACCTCTGCCTGGCCTTTCTTGCGGATCCTCTCGGCCAGTTCCAGATAAAATTCTCTTACTCCCATGATCACCATCCCTTTCCAAAGCCGCAGGCTGGATATGTACAGACCGGACAGTTCAGACACAGGCCTCCTTCGCCTAAGAGGGCCAGCTCTTTTGCCGTGATGGGATCATCTGCCATGATCCGAGGCAGCACCAGGTCAAAGACCGTCCTTTTGGCATACATAACACAGCCGGGAAGTCCCACAACTGGAACCACCCGGTCGCCATTCCGGTAATATGCCACCAAAAGCATAGCCCCTGGCAGCACCGGAGCTCCATAAGAGATCACCTCCGCTCCCAGATTCCGGATGGCTCCCGGGGTGCAGTCGTCAGGATCCACGCTCATACCTCCGGTACATAAGATCAGATCCGCTCCTGCATCCAGAAATTCCCGGACAGCCTGGGTAATATGCTCTATCTTATCGTCCACGATCTTCTGTCCCAGGATCCTGGAAGGATATTCGCTCATTTTTTCTACCAGTACAGGACCAAAAGCATCTTTTATCAGTCCTTTGTATACTTCGCTTCCGGTAGTGACGATCCCTACTTTTTTTTCTTTATAAGGCATAATAGAAAAAATAGGCTCCTCTCCGGCCGCTTCTGTGGCTTTACGCATCTTCTCTTCTTCGATCACCAGGGGGATCACCCGCATACCTGCCAGTTTGTCCCCTTTCTTTACCGGAGTATTGCCATGCCGGCAGGCGATCATCATCTCGCCCAGGCAGTTAACGGCCAGAAGCTTTTCTTTTTTGACCTTAAAAAGACCGTCTATCGCTGCCGTCAGTTCGATCTTCCCTTCTTTGACCTCGGATTCCTCCATATATTCATTTTTGCAGATATCTCTGAGGATCCGGGCTCCTTCATTTTCATGGAGCATGCCCTTTTCTTTTTCCCATACATAGAGATGTTCCTTTCCCACAGAAAGAAGTACCGGGATATCTTCTTCCCGGACAATATGGCCCTTTCTGAATACAGGTCCTTTTTTCTCATCTTTGATGATCTGGGTGATATCATGACAAAGCACATGTCCCACTGCTTTTCTTGTTTCAATTTCTTTCATATTCCTGTTTTCTCCTTTTATAAACAACAAAGCAGAAAACTGCCGATCACTCAAAGTAGATTTTGTTTTGTTCAGCAATTTTCTGCCTTATGTAATTATACTGTATTTTTTTCTTTTAAAAGGTTGTTTTTACAACTTTTTCCTTTTCTTTCTACTTATTTCTGCTGCCTCTGTATTTTTCTTCGCAGTATTTGCAGCGATAGATCTCTTTTACAGGGTCTGCCAGGATGAAGATCTGCTCCAGTTCCTGTTCAACAGAAGTAATACACCGGGGGTTTTTGCATTTGATCACATTATGGACTTCTTTTGGAAGACTTAACTGTTTCTTCTCTACGATCTCTCCGTCCTTTATGATATTTACTGTAATGTTGTGATCAATAAAGCCCAGGATATCCAGATCCAGAGTATCAATCGGACATTCCACCTTAATGATATCCTTTCTTCCCATCTTATTGCTCCTGGCATTTTTAATGATCGCCACACAGCAGTCCAGCTTATCCAGTTCCAGATCATGATAGATCGTCATGCTCTTGCCCGCCTTGATATGATCCAGGACCACGCCTTCGTTTAACTGTCCTACGTTTAACATAATTCCACCCCCATTCCCAGAAGACTCAGGATCAGCGCCATACGGACATACACGCCGTATCTGGCCTGTTTAAAATAAGCGGCTCTCGGGTCAGAATCTACTTCCACGGAAATCTCATTCACCCTTGGAAGGGGATGAAGCACCAGCATATCCGGTCCTGCAAGTTCCATCTTTGCCTTATCCAGGATATAGAAATCCTTCATCCGCACATAGTCTTCTTCATTGAAGAACCTTTCCTTCTGTACCCTGGTCATATATAAAAGATCCAGACTTGGAAGAGCGTCTTCCAGCCGTTCCACCTCCCGGAATTCATGTCCGCTGGCTTTTAACACATCTTCTCTTATATAATCCGGAATGCGCAGTTCCTCCGGAGAGATCAGAACGAATTTTACACCTTCGTATCTTACCAGCGCCTCGATCAGAGAATGGACCGTTCTACCGAACTTCAGATCTCCGCACAGACCAATGGTGATATGGTCCAGGCGGCCTTTCATAGAACGGATCGTAAGCAGATCTGTCAAAGTCTGGGTGGGATGCTGATGACCTCCATCGCCTGCATTGATCACCGGGATCTGGGAAGCCATGGAACCTACCAGAGGCGCGCCTTCCTTTGGATGGCGCATGGCACAGATGTCTGCGTAACATGAAATCATCCGGAGAGTATCCGCTACACTCTCACCTTTGGCTGCCGAACTGGAATTTGCACTGGAGAATCCCAGAACCTTTCCTCCCAGACGAAGCATTGCCGACTCAAAGCTGAGACGTGTACGTGTACTTGGCTCATAAAACAGCGTTGCAAGAATCTTTCCGTCACATTTATGAGCGTATTTCTCCGGATTTTTTTCGATATCATTGGCCAGATCTAAGACCTTGTCCAATTCCTCTACGGATAAATCCAACGGACTCATTAAGTGTCTCATAGATTACCTCCTGTATATGTTTGACTTTTTTATTATCATATACCAGTTCCAGGGGTATTTCAAGAATTTTCAGTCTTCATGAGACAATATTTTTTCAAAGAGCAGTCCCGTGCAGAACCACAGCGGCGCATAATCCAGACGGATCACCCCTTTATAATTCAAAGGATTCCCGCTGTAATCCCAGGGACACATATCATAATGCTTCAGCAGCATTCCGGTGCCAAATTCTGCCGCAAAGATCCCTGTCATGTACAGACTTCCCCGAAATACCACCGGGATCTTTTTGATGCTTCTGGATATCGGTCCTATACATGCTGCCATGCCATAGATGGGGAACATCCACAGTGACGACTGTCCCATCATCTTCCATTCTTTTCTTCCCACCGCGTGAAGTCCTGTCCAGAAGATCTCCAGGCACCAGCCTGCTGCTCCGCAGCGGAGAAAATCTCCTTTCATCTCTTCTCCTCCTCTTCCATAAAGAATTCTTTTTCTTATTATGTCCCTGCCCGCACGCCTTCATACCTGCAGAAATTCCGGCTTTTAGAAAAATGGTTCGGGATTTTTCTTCAATAAAAGACTTGCGGGAGAAAATCTGGCGGTGTATCATAAGCATAATGACTTTATGAAAAGGAAGGAAGATACAAATGCTAGATCTGACCCAGCTCAGAGAGGAAATCGACAGTATCGACGACCAGATCGTCCGGCTCTTTGAAGAGAGGATGGCCGTTTCTGAAAAGGTCGCCCGTTTTAAAATAGAGACAGGTAAACCTGTTTTTGATCCAGAAAGAGAAAAACAAAAGCTGAGCAGCCTCAGCCGCCAGGCAACGGGAGAGTTTAACAGCCGGGGTGTTTATGAACTATACCGGCAGATCATGTCCATCAGCAGAAAACGCCAGTATCAGCTTATCAGTGAACAGCAGGATACAAAAAAACCGTTATTCACACCTGTAGACGCCCTGAAAAAAGAAGGAGTGACCGTTGTTTTTCAGGGAGTGGAAGGCGCATACAGTTATGCCGCTATGAACACATTTTTCGGGAAAGATATCAGGAGCTTCCATGTAGACACCTGGAAGGACGCTATGGAAGCCATCAAAAACCGGGAAGCTGACTTTGCGGTGCTTCCCATAGAAAATTCTACGGCCGGTATTGTTCAGGATAATTACGATCTGCTGACTAAGTACGATCATGTGATCGTAGGGGAACAGATCATCCCCTGCCAGCACGCCCTGGTAGGGCTTCCCGGAACATCTCTTGAACAGATCAAAGATGTGTACTCCCATCCTCAGGCGCTTATGCAGTGCCGGGAATTTCTGGAATCCCACAGGGAATGGACCACCCATGAGTTTGGAAATACTGCGGCAGCCGCAAAGAAGATTGCCCAGGATGGAGACAAGACCCAGGCGGCCATTTCCAGCCCCTATGCCGCAGAGTTTTTCGGGCTGTCTGTACTGAAGGAAAATATCTATACCAATGCAGGGAATTCTACCAGGTTCATCATTGTTACCAAGGAGAAGATCTATTGCCGCAGGGCAGGAAAAGTCAGCGTCAGTTATGAACTTCCCCATGAAAGCGGAAGCCTTTACAATAGTCTTTCCCATTTTATCTATAACGGCCTGAACATGACCAAGATCGAATCCCGTCCCATTCACGGGCGGAACTGGGAATACCGTTTTTTTGTGGATTTTGAGGGGAATTTAAGTGACAGCGCCGTGAAAAATGCGCTCCGGGGACTGGAGACAGAAACACAGAATTTCCGTATCCACGGCAATTATTAGAAAGGAATCAGAAAAATGTTTAATATCGATGAATGTATCTTATACCGGAACTTTCAGCAGGGAGACATTCTGGAAGACATGTCCAGAGCACTGGAGATCTGCTGTCAGGAACCGGAGGAACCTGGCAAATCAAAACCTCTGTTCTACAGCTGTATGAACCGGCTGGTAGAAATGGCCAGCACCTATGGTTTTACCGGAAACCTGTGGCACAGCTATCTTACTTACCTGCTGGCCAATCATGAAAACGCCTTCAGCACCGCCTGCGAGATCACCGGGCCTGTGGAAGGGACCATCAACCAGCTTGCCTTACATGACTTTGCCATTTTCAAAGACTTGTTCAATCTGGATTTTTCCGCCTTTGAAAATTTCTATGGCTCTTCCTCCTGCTGTCATCTGATCAATGAATATGAAAATGACAGTCACAGCAGCAAACAGTTTAACGAACGGATCAGCAGCCGCTTAAATAACTTAAGCCAGCTTCTGGCTTCCTCAGATTCTCCGGAAGAATTCATGGATCATATGGTGGAATTCTATAAGGATTACGGCGTGGGAAAACTGGGGCTTCACAAAGCTTTCCGTCTGGAACACGGTCCCAATGACGAACGGGTAAAGATCGTTCCTATTACCAAGATCGCCCATGTACATCTGGATGATCTGGTCGGCTATGAGATCGCCAAGAAAAAGCTTATCGACAATACCGAAGCCTTTTTAAACGGAAAGCCGGCCAACAACTGTCTCCTTTTCGGTGATGCGGGAACAGGAAAATCCTCCTGTATCAAAGCGATCCTAAACCAGTACTATGACCGGGGCCTGCGGATCATTGAAGTATATAAACACCAGTTTAAAGACCTGAATGACGTGATCGCACAGATCAAGAACCGGCACTACAAATTCATCATCTATATGGACGATCTGTCTTTTGAAGACTTTGAGATTGAATACAAATATCTGAAGGCCGTGATCGAAGGCGGCCTGGAACGGAAACCGGACAATATCCTGATCTATGCTACTTCCAACCGCCGTCATCTGGTACGTGAGAAATTCAGCGACAAATCCGACCGGGATGACGACCTGCACACCAATGATACAGTCCAGGAAAAACTTTCCCTGGTATACCGTTTCGGCGTGACTATTTACTTCGGTTCGCCCAGCAAAAAGGAATTCCAGCAGATCGTGCTGGCGCTGGCCGAAAGGCATGGGCTGCATATGGACCAGGAAGAACTCCTCCAGCAGGCTAACGCCTGGGAACTTCGCCACGGAGGCCTGTCCGGAAGGACTGCCCAGCAGTTTATCGATTATCTTTTAGGACAGAAAGAATAGTCAAAAAAGCTGCCCCACTAAAGCATATAGCAAGAATATTTCTACATTTTATTACTAAATCAGCCCGGCTTTGAGAACATCGACTCAAAGCCGGGCTGAAAAATTCAAGTCAGATAGACATACCAGCATGTCCATTTTGCTCGTTGCTCGTCTTCTTTTTGGTGATAAGCAGGACTGTAAGCCGGGTTATGTCGTGAATAATCATCTATCCAGTCCTGCCGTCGCCGGCAGGCTCAAGCGACCCACCTGAAAACGTGACGGGCAGCCACATTGTTTTCTATTCGGTCTTGCTTCGGATGGGGTTTACATGTGCCCTTCCTGTTACCAGGAAGGCGGTAGTCTCTTACACTGCCCTTCCACCCTTACCGGACTGCTCCGGCGGTATATTTCTGTTGCACTGTCCTTGGAGTCACCTCCACCAGACGTTATCTGGCATCCTGCCCTGTGAAGCCCGGACTTTCCTCACCTGACCCCTTTCGGTCCTGTCAGCCGCGATTATTTATCCTACTTATCACACGAAATTCAGTATATCATATCCCTGCTGCAAAAGTAAATCCTTTTTTACTTTCCGGATCTTATCTTACATCAGTTCTTCCGGAACTATCGGAAGCCCGGCAAATCCGGCTTCCAGGTCTTCATCTGTAGGAATATAGTCAGTCATTGTTCCATTGTTAAAGCTTTCATAAGCATACATATCAAAATAGCCGGTTCCTGTCAGACCAAAGACAATTGTTTTCTCTTCTCCGGTCTCTTTACACTTTTTCGCCTCATCTATAGCCACCTTAATAGCATGTGCGCTTTCCGGTGCGGGAAGGATTCCTTCTACTCTTGCAAACTCCTCTGCTGCTGCGAATACGGAAGTCTGCTCTACAGCTCTTGCCTCCATAAGACCGTCATGGTAAAGCTGGGATAAAATAGCGCTCATTCCATGGTAACGGAGACCTCCTGCATGGTTGGCAGAAGGAATGAAGTTGCTTCCCAGTGTATACATCTTCTGGAGAGGCGTTACCATACCTGTATCGCAGAAATCATAGGCAAATTTTCCTCTTGTAAAACTCGGGCAGGAAGCAGGCTCAACAGCTATGATCTGATAGTCCCGCTCGCCTCTCAGCTTTTCTCCCATAAATGGAGAGATCAACCCGCCCAGGTTTGAGCCGCCTCCGGCACAGCCGATGATCATATCCGGAACAATCCCGTATTTATCAAGGGCTGTCTTGGTTTCCAGTCCGATCACTGTCTGATGGAGAAGCACCTGATTCAGAACACTGCCCAGTACATAACGGTAGCCCTCCTGATGGGTGGCTCTCTCTACGGCTTCAGAGATCGCGCATCCAAGACTTCCGGTAGTTCCGGGATGTTCCTTTAAGATCTTCCTGCCGATTTCTGTAGTGTCTGATGGAGAAGGAGTTACAGAAGCTCCATAGGTTCTCATAACTTCTCTTCTGAAAGGCTTCTGCTCATAAGAACACTTTACCATGTATACCTGGCAGTCCAGATTCAGATAAGCACAGGCCATAGAAAGGGCAGTACCCCACTGTCCTGCTCCGGTTTCCGTGGTCACACCTTTCAGCCCCTGTTTCTTTGCATAGTAAGCCTGGGCAATAGCAGAATTCAATTTATGGCTTCCACTGGTATTATTTCCTTCAAACTTATAGTAGATCTTCGCCGGCGTTCCCAGTTTTTTCTCCAGGCAGTAAGCTCTCACCAGTGGAGAAGGACGATACATTTTATAAAAATCCTGGATTTCCTGGGGAATATCGATATAAGGAGTGGTATCGTCCAGCTCCTGCTTTACCAGCTCGTCACAGAAGACCTGTCCCAATTCCTCAGCGGTCATAGGTTTCATAGTAGCCGGATTTAACAGAGGCGCCGGTTTATTGTTCATATCCGCTCTGAGATTATACCACTGTTTTGGCATCTCGCTTTCTTCAAGATAGATTTTGTAAGGGATTTCTTTACTTTTAGCCATAATATCTTCTCCTTTCTTTTACTGACGGCCGCTTCCTGTCCGTCCCAATACCGCAAAGGGGTAATATACTTTATTTCAATCCGGGCGTCCTGCCCTGGCAGGCTTTTATCCTGCAGAGCCTTTCCAAGGCCTTGCTTGGGGAATAAAAAAACTCCTGCCCAGGAAACAATTTCTGTTCCATGGGACAAGAGTTTAAATCCTGCGGTGCCACCCAAATTGATATTTTCATATCCGCTTAATGCATACTTCATATGCGCATTTTATAACGGAGTTCTTTCTCCGGCTTGCATACTGTAAGTTCTGCTCGCCCTCAGAAGTCCATTCCTCTCTGTCTCTGATACTGCATTTCCACCGCCAGCAGCTCTCTGTATTCAGATATTATTCAGAAAGTACTTACTCTCCTTCAACGGTTTAATCTGATAAATAATTTATAGCATATATTTTAGCGATATGTCAACCTGTTTCTGTATGAATGGCTGAAAATCTGAAACTGATCAGATACCTCTATGATAGACTTCCTTTTTCAGCCGATCTGTAAATTCCTCCTGAAGATCCAGGTCAAATAAGATCTGAAGAAGTCCGAACCGGTTCCGAAGGTCTTTGGCATAATAAATCCCTCTGGAAAATACCTGCTCTGACACATTGATCTGATCCGGGTAATACGGAGCTTCCATAGATTTCAGGATTTCTATGATCTCTTCCGCTTTCGGCAGTTCATCGATCACCTGGAAGATTTCTTCTTCATGCGTCCGGAAGGCTTCTCTTCTTCTGAGCACCTCCTGGTCAGAATTCTTCCCGATCTTTTTCTCCAGTTCAAGAACTCCCGGCGCAGCAGGCCCATAGGCCTCTTTTATTTTCTCCGCCCACAGATCATAGTCAAAAGCCGGGGCTTTCAGCGGGAAGAGAGCGTCTCTCTTTTCCTTCAGCATTTCATAAAGCCGGATAGACATAACGGTCCCGATCCCTACCTTAGTGCCGTGAAGAGGATCCGGCTGTCCATCCAGGAGGAACATCATTTCCCAGTAATGGGACATATGATGCTCACTTCCTGAGGCAGGACGGGAATTGCCAATGTAACTCATGGCAATACCGCTTAGCACAAGGCCCTCCATGATGGCTCCAATAGCCTCTTTCTCCCTTTGCGCCGCCTTTTGCGCATTCTCGGCAACTTTCTTAATAGATTGCCGGACAAGTTCCATGATCTCTGTACAGATATACTCTCCATTGACAATATGTGCAAGCTGCCAGTCTGTAAGGCACACATATTTTCCCAGGATATCTCCCGCGCCTGCTGCGATCATATGAAGAGGCGCCTTGGATATGATATCCAGATCTCCGATGATCACCCTGGCAGGACGGGCTTCATAAGTAGTCTTCAGGTGCCGAATAATAAGGGGGGAAACATTGGATGCATATCCGTCCATGGAAGGAGCTGTACCCACGATATAATAATCAATCTTCATTTTAAAGCTGACATAACGGCAAAGATCGTTGATCGTCCCGCTTCCCACACCAATGATCAGATCACAATCATCTGGTACCCGGGTAAAAAGATAGATCAGCGCTTCCTCATCGGGTACAAGTTCTTCCTCCTGATAGACTACCTTTTCAAAGGAATAGCCTGCCTGCTGAAGTTCATCATAAACCGCCAGGCCTGCGGCCTGTTCTGTATGGATATCACTGACTACACACAGCTTCTGATATGTATGTTTTCCTAAAACCTGGGGCAGACGTCTGATCGCCCCTTCTTCAATAATGATCTCCTCAATATCACATATATGAGATTTTCCGCAACTGCACTGTTTTTCTTTTTGTAAATACTCTCTCCAGTCCATGCTTTACCATGCCCTCTCTTTCCTGTTTTTCCAGGTTAAACATTTATGAAACTTACAAAGCCCACAACCTTTTACCCGGGTATCTTATACTATAACTATAGCATGAATTTCTTCTCTGTCAAAAGGCAATTCAAAATATCAATTTATTATATTATTAATATTTTAATTTATTAATATCCGAATTCTGGATTTTTCCCTGCGATTTCTCCATTTGGACACCGATTTCCCCAGGAATCAATTAATTTTCCATCTCGGTATACACAGATGATCTCGCAATGGTTCGCACACTTTCCACAGGTTACCTCTCTTGTCTTAAATTCCATATCCGTTACACGGAAATCAAAGGTTCCTTCTTTGCCGCTCTCTTTTGCCAGAACCGCAATACCAAAGGCGCCCATCAGATGGCCTTTTTCGTCAACAAGTACAGGCATCCCCAGTTCCTCTTCAAACATCTTTACAACCCCCTGGTTTTTGCTCACGCCTCCCTGAAACACCACCGGAGGAAGGATCTTTTTCCCTTTTGCCACATTATTCAGATAGTTGCCTGCCACCGCTTTGCACAATCCGGCAATGATCTCTTCTCTGGGATATCCTACCTGAAGCTTATGGACCAGATCCGACTCTGCAAAAACCGTACATCTGGCGGCTACAGGCGCCGCTCTTTTCGCTGAAAGAGCTATCTTCCCAAAGTCTTCCACTTCCACGCCCAGTCTGTGGGCCTGGCTGGAAAGAAAGGCTCCTGTCCCCGCCGCGCACAGAGTATTCATAGCATAATCCACCGCGACACCATTTTCCACGCAGATGATCTTGGAATCCTGGCCTCCGATTTCCAGGATTGTCCGTACATCCGGATGGATAGTAGTGGTTCCTACCGCATGGGCCGTGATCTCGTTTTTTACCACCTGGGCGCCGATCATGGTTCCTACTAATTTTCTGGCGCTTCCTGTTGTACCGGAAGCCGCGATCTCATATTCGTCCTCATTAAATCCTTTCTGAAGCTCTGTCAGAACTTTCTTCGTAGCTTCTGTGGGATTTCCTTCTGTCCACAGATAGCTCTCTGCCAGAAATTCACGGTCTTCGTTAATGATCACACCTTTTGTTGATATAGATCCTATGTCAATTCCTAAATATGCCTTTTTCTTCATCGCAGTACCTTCTTCTTTCTTTCCAACATATCGTAAAACGCCTCCAGCCTGGTGTCCAGTCCGGTATCACTGTTCTGGGTATCATAACTCAGATATAAAATAGGGATATGATAGTCTCTGCTGATATTCTGCAGTATGGGGACCGCATCGATTTCCGGCGTGCAACCGAAAGATTTCACATGTATGATCCCGTCAAATCCCTGCCTGGCATAGTCCATGGCAGAATTCACTGTCCAGGTAGTCGTGGGGCCCATATTAAATTTCACATATTCCTGTATCTTAGGCCGCAAAGCCGTTTCTTTCGCCCGGAAATGACAGTTTGTCACACTCATGTAACGATATACCGCCGCTCCAAGGCTGCTCAGCTTTTCCTGGAGATGCTGATTGGCATGTGCATCCATTACTGTATAATATTCTCCCACTACACCGATCCGGATAGGCCTCTCCGGCATCCGGATTTCCAGCCGGCTCATTGCTGATTTTCCCTTCTGATAGCCGTTTTTGATCTCTTCTTTGGTTTCTGCGATCTGCATATCCAGGTAAAACTGATCCATAACCTTCCTGTAACTGCATTTTTCGGCTTCGTATCCGGCATTTTGATAATAGAGAGCTTCCATTTCATCCATATACTCCGCCATCTTAATGCCTTCATAAACTCCTGTTATGAATTTTGCAGGTTTCAGATGAGGATTCAACTCTTTTGCCAGCTTCAGCCATTCTTTTTTCTTGCCTCCCATATATTCAGCCAGATTGATAAACTGAAAATGATAGCCTAATTCTTTTAAAATCTCTTTTTGCAGTTCTCCGTAATAATCCAGTCTGCAAAGGCCTCCCGTCTCCACTACGATATCCGTGCCTGCCTCCAGGGCTTCGATCAGGCTGCCCAGAGTATGCTTAAAAGGAGCACAGGCATAATCAGGGCTGTATTTGCTGCCCAGTTCCACAGTGGCCTTAGTCGCCGGAGGAAGCTGGATATAGCGAAGCCCCAGGGCCTGCTCCGCAATATAGCGGATGGCATAGTCATAATGATGAAACCGGGGAAAAGCGATCTTTTTTCTGTCGTCAATATTAATTTCCATAGCCGCCTGCTTTCTGATATTGGATAATATCTGTAAAACTTTCGATCCGTGTCTCTATGCCCGCCATTCCCTCCTGGGCATCCAGAGTAAGCTGAAGCACCGGAAGCCCTTTGATCTTTCTCATCAGCATATCGTTCACCAGAGCATCCGGTCCGCAGGGATAAGCGCTGACCAGTACGATTCCATCTACTTTATCTTTAAGCAGCATGATAGCACCTGTCATCTCTCTGTTTACGATCCAGGGCATTACTTTTGAAAAGTGGTAACTTCTCTTCAACGCGCTTTCACGGTCGACAAAGTCTGTATATAATACCTTATGGCCCATATTTTTCAATATATCACTGATCCCGCAGCCCATATATGCATCGTGAAGGACATATGGATGCCCGGCCAGAAGGATCTTTGTTCCCTTTTCCTCTAAGATCCTCCCCTGGCTTTTCTCCCGGGACCTGAACCAGTTCTCCTGTTCCTTTTTTGCCTGATTATAAGATCTTTTGATCTCTTTTTTAGTCTTTCCAAGGCTCAGTCCCAATTCCATATAGACCTTTTCTTCTTTTGTATGGTCATACCAGTCATAACTGACCGTCAGGATCTTCACAGAACTGCCTCTGAAGATATTCTCCACCAGATCAGGCAAAGACTGATAGCGGGTACACATTTTTTCCCTGTTTTCGTAGCCGCCCATACGAGGTACAAAAACCGCATCGCACTTTCCGATCAGTTCTTTTACATGTCCCAGGTAAATTTTGAATGGGAGACAGGTTTCATCAATGGCAAGCTGTACGCCTTCCTCTAAAATCCTTCTGTCACTTTTTTCACTGACGATACACTGATATCCCAGATTTTCAAAAAAATTTTTCCAAAGGATACCATCTCTGTACAGCATCAGCCCCCTGGGAATTCCAATCCTCTGCATTGCCATAGCTTTTCCTCTTTTCTTTTCTTAAACAAACCGGTCCGCTCAAAAGAACGAACCGGAAAATTATCATAATCATACCTATATCACATAGCGGAAAGCCGGGGAAGCGCTGTCCTCCTTTGCCGACCGCTGATGATACTAATATAGTATACCACCGGAGTTCTCTGCTGAAAAGTAAAAAGCGCAAAAAGAATGCAAACTTGACATCAAAAATCGAAATTTCTATAATAATCCATGGTATAAGTATTATAAAAATATTGAAAGAAGGTACAGATAAAAATGACAAAAGAAAAAAGAAACGCAGCCAGTCTGGTAAAACGATATCTGTTTCTGTGCGTGGGACTTTGTATCATGGCATTTGGCGTTGCCTTCTCCATAGAAGCCAATTTAGGGACTTCTCCTATTTCCAGTCTTCCCTATGTCACCAGCCTTTTGACTCCTCTGTCAGTTGGCAATACTACGATCCTTATGCACTGCGTATTTATTCTGATTCAAATAATGATCCTGAGAAAACGTTATGAGCCGGTACAGCTGATGCAGCTTCCGGTAGCCTTTCTCTTTGGATATCTCACAGATTTTGCAGTCTGGGCTCTGGACAAAGTTACATACAAGACTTACTGGCAGCAATGGCTCCTGTGTGTGATCGGGATCCTTCTGGTAGCCATAGGAGTAAGCTTTGAAGTCACAGCAAATGTAGTAACCCTTGCAGGAGAAGGGGTTGTACTGGCCATATGTAAAGTATGTCCCATTAAGTTCGGCTATATGAAAGTAGGCTTTGATGCAACTCTTGTAGTAATCTCCTGTATCCTGTCGCTGGTTTTCCTGGGAGGACTCCATGGTGTACGGGAAGGGACGATCGCAGCTGCAATCTTTGTAGGTTTGATCGCAAAAGAAATAAACCGGCCTCTGAAAAAGTTTGAAAAAGCATTTCTATGCTGATTGCTCCGGGATAATGCCTTCTACAACTGTCGGGGATAGGAGGTACTGCCTCTCAAGATCAAACGGGGTTCGTACTCAATATGATAGATCATTCCCTGGCTGCTTTTATCCCGGTTCTGCTTTCGCTCCTCTATTTTCTTTAAAAGGATCTCGCAGGCATTTTCCCCTTTCTTAGGGGTAAAATGCTCTACCGTGGTCAGATCGATCCCCCTGAGTCCGGAGAACAGAAGATTGTCGCATCCCAGTACTGAAATGTCCTCCGGTATACGGTAGTGTCTGTCCAGCAGGGCATCTCTTATGCCAAGGGCGACCATATCATTGGTCCCTGCCACGGCTGTGATATCCGGAATCTCCATCATAAGAGAGGACGCAAGTTCGTATCCAGTCTTATATTCCATATCTACTTCCTGAAAGATAACATCCATTTCTTCCGGAAGACTTCTCACATAAACATTTTCCCCGTATCCGGCTTCTTCAAACGCCTGACAAAAACCCCGGATCCGCGCCCTTCTGGCCGACTGTCTCTGAGTAAGAGGAGTGGAAAGAAAGGCCACTTTCCGATGTCCCAGCTTAAGAAGATGTTCCGCAAGGATCTTTCCCATTCGTTCACTGTTTAATTCCACCATATCTATTCCCCGCACCGCATCTTTTTCCCCGATAAGGATCACCGGGATCTTTCCGGAAATTTCACGGACCAGTTCTGGAAAACTGGGGATAAAGGTAAAGATAATGCCGGATGGATTTAATTTTTCTATTTTTTTCAGATACTTTTCTTCTGTCCCATAGTCCCTTCCTGTATCACATAGGAACACATCATAGCGGTTTTTCTTAGCGGTTTTCTCAATGCCCTGGAGCAGAGAAAAATAATAGGGATTGGTCAGATTCGGACATAAGACAAAAATCGTTCCCTGCATTTGGATCCTCGGCTTTTTCTGTTTTCTCTCCATGGAATACCCCAGTTCCCTGGCAGCCTCTTCGACTCTGAGGATCGTTTCTCTGGAAAAAGAAACATTATACTTTTTATTCAGGATCATGGACACAGTAGACTGGGAGACACCCGCTCTCCTGGCTACATCAGTAGATGTAACATTTTTTCGATTCATGGGACATATACCTCAACGCGTTTTTCAATATTGTAACATTGAAAATCAGGTCCTACAAGAGGAGGTCCCGTTAAAAACTCCTCTTTTCATAAAGAGTCCCCTGCCTGTACGCGATATGAAAACATTCTGGTGCAGACCCGTCTTCTCTGCGAAAACTTTGCATTTATTTATATTCAGAAGAGTAATAGGGGATACACAGATAGGATCCTGCATATATAGTATCCTGATCCAGATGGTTGATCTGTCTTACTTCCCGGATATAATCATCCAGGTCCTGATACTCACTGGAAGCATACTCCCGGGCGATCTCCCACAGACTGCTTCCCGGCTCTACCTGTATGCTGGTATAATATTTATAACGGCTGGACTCGCTGGTTCCCGCTTCCGCCGTCCTGGTCAGAACAAAGCTTGTGCCAAAAGCTGCCAAAACTGCAAAGCATAATATTACCGCCAGTGATAATCTTTTCCTTTTTCTTCTTCTCATCGTACTTACCTCCCGATATCTACGCGAACATGTATTCGCAAACATACGTTCTTTTTCTGTTGTGCTCATCATAATACAAGAACACATGTTTGTCAATGCTTTTTTTCGAACAAACTTTCGGAATATCTGTTTGCATTTCCGAAGGCTTTATGGTATGATTATGAAAAGAAATCGGAGGTATCTGTTATGTCCTATGGTAAGATCAGTAAAAAACAATCTGAAATTTTAGAATATATAAAAAATGAAATCCTGAATCGGGGATTTCCCCCTTCCGTCCGGGAGATATGCGAGGCGGTGAATTTAAAATCTACTTCTTCCGTCCATTCTCACCTGGAGACCCTGGAGAAAAACGGCTATATCCGCCGGGATCCTACCAAACCCCGGGCCATAGAGATCGTCGATGATAATTTTAATCTGGTACGGAGGGAAACTATCAATGTTCCTATCATCGGAAAGGTGGCGGCAGGCCAGCCTTTACTGGCAGTGGAAAATGTAGAGGGATATTTTCCCATACCTTCCGAATACATGCCTAATAACAAGACCTTTATGCTGGTGGTCCAGGGAGACAGTATGGTCAACGCCGGTATCTTTAATGGAGACTATGTAGTAGTGGAACAGCAGCCCACCGCAGAAAACGGACAGAAAGTTGTGGCTCTGATCGATGACTCTGCCACTGTAAAAACCTTTTACAAAGAAGACGGGCATATCCGTCTCCAGCCCGAAAATGATTCTATGGAACCCATTATCGTAGAGCCGGACCAGCCATTCCAGATCCTTGGAAAAGTAATCGGCGTTTTTCGTTTTATGCGGTAGAAAGTTCTTTTAATAAGCTTTTAAGAGCATTAAAATGAATACATTCTCCAGAGCATTCTGAGGGATTTTTGCAGAAAAAAAGAGCCCTGCTCCGCGGCTGATCACTCATCTGCTTTGCATAGGCTCTTTTTTATCTGTATTTACTTAAAGTCTTCTCTGTCTACAAGAGTTCCGTCCCTCCAGATCCTTTCCAGGTCATAGAACAGACGGTTCTCCTCATCAAAAATATGGATAACTACATCTCTGTAGTCAAGAAGGATCCAGTTGGCTGTCTGATATCCTTCCATCTGTTTTGGTTCTACTCCGGCTCTGCCCAGTTTCTCGCTGACACTGTCCGCCATAGCCTGGACCTGGTTCCGGTTGCTTCCGCTGGCAATGATAAAGTAATCTGCCAGAGTAGAAACTTTCTCAATGTCAATGATCTTAATATCCTGTGCTTTTTTATCTTCCATAGCCTCACAGGCAAGACGCACCATTTCTTTACTTTCCATTTTTTTCCTTTCTCTGCTTTCTTTCCAGGTGAAGAGTTTCATAATATTCAAAGGCCTTCCGGGTCATGGGATCCAGGACTTTGCTGCTGTTTCCCAGGTAGGAAAGGCTGTCTTTTAAAATATAGTACATACCCTCGTCCAGATCTTCAAAAGCCACTTTCCGGATCCATGCCAGTCTTGGGGCTTTATCCCTGCCAGGTTCGATATAATCCGCAATATAGACGATCTTCTCCAGTTCGCTCATGGCTTCTTTTCCCGTTGTATGCCAACGGATAGCAGAGAGGATCTCTTCGTCCTCGATCTGGTATTTTTCCTTTGCGATATAAGCTCCCAGCTTAGCATGGAGAAGAAAAGGACTGGATTTCTCCGCAGATGAGATCCGTATGTTCTGTTTTTTGCAGATCTTCAGTTTCTTTTTGTTAGGAATGCATTTTGCACAGTCGTGGAGCAGACCTGCCATCTGTGCCTGTTCCATGTCATGATCATGGGCCATAGCCAGAGCCGCAGCGGTATACATCACTCCTAAAGTGTGCCGATATCTGTCTTTATCCAGATATTTTTTTAATTTTTTCTCATATTCTGCAAAATTATACTTCATCTTCATCACAATCCTTATAAATGTTATTTCTCTGTATATAATCGATCACCTGATCTGGCACATAATAAGCCAGGCTCCTCCCCTTTTCAATCCAGGAACGGATCATCTTAGAAGAAATATCAATATTCAAAGACTCCAGTTTTTCAATCTTTCCCTGATATTTTTCCTCCAGATAACGGATGACCCTGTCCAGCTTTTCATCGCTGGTATGATTTCTGGTCCCTACCAGGATCGTACAGGCTGCCAGGATCCTTCCCGGTTCTTTCCATTCATCAAAGGTGTAAAGAGAATCTGCCCCAAGGATAAAATAATATTCTGTGTCGGGATATTGTTTCTTCAGACGCTCCAGCGTCCGATAGGTATAGGTATACCCCTCCCTGTGCATTTCTTCCAGGGACAGGGTAAAATGGGGATTGGAAGCAATGGCCAGCCGGACCATATCTACCCGCTGAGAATCTGTGGCCCTGTTCTCTCTGACCTGCTTATGGGGTGGATTCCCGGCGGGCATAAATAATACTTTGTCTAAATGAAACTGATGGTATGCGGTCTCCCCCAGGATCAAATGTCCGATATGGATAGGATCGAAGGTGCCTCCCATGATCCCTATCCGCTTCTTCTTTTCACTCATGGCTGCTCCTCTTTCTTTCTGCGCCCCGGCAGGCTGCCGAAAGTCTGTCCTTGGACTCCCCGGATATCAGGGAAGAAGTATTTTTTTCTTATCTTCTTTTCCTTCTCTGTAAAGAACGATCTTTTTTCCGATGACCTGAACCACCTGAGAATGGGTCCTTTCCGCCAGCATATCTGCCAGGCCTCTGGGATCATCCATACAGTTCTGAAGTACACTGATCTTGATCAGTTCTCTTGCAGTAAGCGCCTCTTCCACAGCCTTTGTCAGCTCCGGAGTCAGGCTGGATTTCCCGATCTGGATGATGGGTTCCATTTTCATAGCAAGACTTTTTAAATAAGCTCTCTGTTTGCTTGTCATAATCTACTCCTATTTGTAATAATCGAAATCAAAGCCGTACATCCGTACCGTATCTCCCTCCTGGATACCGGCCTTCTCCAAATCTTCCAGGATCCCGGATTCTTTCAGGAACTTCTGGAAAAAGAGGAATCCCTTTTCTGAATCCAGATTGGTATAACCCAGCATTTTCTCGATCTTTGGTCCTTCTACGATAAAGATGTGTTCATCATTCTCTGCTCTCTCTACTATATAAGGCAGATTTTCCCGGATCATCATATCTTCCGGGAAGTATTCCTGTTCAAATACAACCGGTTCTTTATCAATAGAATCCAGAAGTTGCTTCACATAATAAAGCAGTTCTTTCAGGCCCTTGCCGCTTACCGCAGAAATGCCGAACACCCGGATACCCTGAGGCTCAAACTCTTTCCGAAGCCGCTCTACCGGATCCTCATCTCCGGGATAAATGGCGTCGATCTTATTTGCCGCTATAACCTGAGGTTTTTTCATCATCTCAGGATCATAGGCTTCCAGTTCTTTGTTGATCTTGTAAATATCCTCCACCGGATCACGGCCTTCGGTGGAAGCTGCGTCTACCAGGTGGATCAGCACTCTTGTCCTCTCAATGTGCCGCAGGAACTGATGACCAAGTCCCACGCCCTGGGAAGCTCCTTCAATGAGTCCGGGAATATCCGCAATCACAAATCCCTGACATCCTTCAAAATCCACCACGCCCAGATGAGGGTTTATGGTAGTGAAATGATAATTGGCGATCTGAGGCCGGGCATTGCTCACTCTGGAAAGAAGAGTGGATTTTCCAACATTGGGGAATCCCAGAAGGCCCACGTCCGCGATCACTTTCAGCTCTAACTGTACCTCCAGCTCCTGGGCAGCCTGTCCCGGCTGGGCATATTTCGGGGCCTGCATGGTGGCTGTAGCGTAATGCTGATTGCCGTTGCCTCCTCTTCCGCCTTTTAAGACTACCTGCCTTGTGTTTTCTCCGGACATATCGGCGATGACCTTCCCGCTGGCTGCGTCTTTGATCACCGTTCCTTCAGGAACTTTCAGGATGATATCTTTACCGTCAGCCCCATGGCATCTTCTCTTGCCCCCCGGCTCACCGTCTCCCGCGGCGTATTTTCTCTTGTGACGGTAATCGCTCAGGGCGTTTAATCCTTTATCCACCTCAAAAATAACATCGCCGCCTCTTCCGCCGTCTCCGCCGTCAGGACCGCCGCTGGGAACAAAAAGCTCTCTTCTGAAGCTTACATGTCCGTCGCCGCCCTTGCCTGAGCGGATATAGATTTTCGCTCTGTCTGCAAACATAATTTCCTCCGTCTGATTTTCTATATGAAAAAAAGTGGCTCCAAACCAAAATGATTTGAAGCCGCCCTGTTATCGTGATTACTCAGCCGTAGTTACGGGAACTACAGAAACCTGTTTTTTGTCTCTGCCTTTTCTCTCAAAACGTACCACACCGTCAACTAATGCAAACAAAGTATCGTCTCCGCCTCTGCCTACATTTACGCCTGGGTGGATCTTTGTTCCACGCTGTCTGTAAAGGATGTTTCCAGCTTTTACAAACTGTCCGTCAGCTCTCTTGGCACCCAGTCTTTTGGACTCGGAATCACGGCCGTTCTTTGTAGAACCAACTCCCTTTTTATGAGCAAATAACTGAAGGTTCATCTTTAACATGTCTTACACCTCCTCGAATATGACATCTAGATAATCCATATATTCTTCTTCTATCCCCTGTAAACCGAGGATAAGGGAATCCAGAAGCAGTTTTGATCCTTTGGAATATCCCGGCTCCATCTTAAGATACAGTCCTCCATTTTCTTCATCTACATCGGCAGTAAAACTGTCCTGTGTAAACTGTTCAATGGAATTCACAGTATTCTGAGCCAGCACTGATACAGCCGCACATACAATGTCGCTGCCGCTTGCGGCATAACCTGCATGTCCCTGTATGGAAAATCCTGAAATCTCCCCTTCTGAACTCTGATAAATCGTTACTTTAATCATGGGGATTAAGCATTGATCTTTTCAATTTTTACTTTAGTAAACTGCTGTCTGTGACCATTTTTCTTGTGGTATCCGGTTTTTCTCTTATACTTGTAAACGATAACTTTCTTTGCCTTACCGTTTTCAACTACAGATGCAGTTACTGTTGCATTGGCAACATCTTCGCCAACTTTTAAACCGTCGTTGCTTACAGCAAGTACCTGGTCAAAAGTAACTGTTTCACCAGCTTCTGCTCCAAGCTTTTCTACTCTGATAACATCGCCTTCGGCTACTTTGTACTGTTTACCACCTGTTGCAATAATTGCGTACATATGGCACCTCCTATTATCATTACTCGCCAAATATGGTGGTCCTTTCGGGACGCTTCAACCTCTTTGTGCGGCATACGATAGTATATTACCATCATTTCCTCATTCCGTCAATATATAAATTTCAATTTTTTACCGGATAAAAATTCCTAAAGCCTGCCAGATCAGATAGCCGTTCTGATAGATCACAGACTCCTCTGAACCATTCATCAGCATATCAAAAATCCCCAGGAAAAGCAGTGCCCCTCCCAAAACTATAGGGATCACCGTAAGGACCACCAGCAGCACCAGCATCTTATTAGAAGTAAAATACCGCTGCTCCTTTCCCGGCACGCCCTGTCGGAGAAGGTAAGCCGCTGTATAAAAACAGAAGGGCGCCAGACAGGCCATGCCGATATACACTCCCAGAAAAGACAACGGAAGTCCGTTTTCCGCAAGAGACTGCGTCACAGCCTGGGTATCCGTTCCTCCCCCTGCAAGCCCGGTGATCCCGGACAACAGTGTAGGGAAAAAGTTATTTATAAAATGAAACAGCGCCGGATAGATCATATTTTCTGTTTCCACCATCAGATAAGTAAGGGCTGCTCCCAGAAGAGCTGTGGGCAGGAACCTCCACAGACTGCCATGAAAGAGTCCAAAGAGCATGCCCATCAGCGCCACCAAGATCCATTTCCTTTTTATCCTGGACTGAAAACTTTTCAGGATAAAACCTCTGTGAACAGCTTCTTCACAGACCGCCGGCATGACGCAGCTTATAAATACAGAAACTGCCAGAGGAACGGATGCCATAAAGTCATTCAGACTTCCGCTGACAGAAAACATCTCTTTTGGAAAAAAGTAAGCCACGATCATAGTAAGAGGGATCACTACGCTGTAAGAAGCGATCCAGCAAAGCAGCACTGCAAAAATTTTCTGCCACTGGGGTCTTTTCACAGGAAAGACTTCTTTAAAGGGGGCTTTTAAAAGTTTTGCGCCGCCCAGAGCCAAAGCCAGAAGATACAGCTCGGTCAGCGCCAGCCCATACATACCCCACTTCATCTGAGCCCAGGCGATAATGGTATAGAAAGAAACCATCACCACGATAAAAAGCAGGATCCCATGAATGGGTTTCAGCCGGTTCATCTTATCTTCTTCTCTTCTATCTTCGTAATTCCATTGCTCTTCCATCTAATACCGCCTCTTTTAATTCGTTATCTATATACCACAGCTTCAAGGAAAAGAATGGATGGTCCTCTTTCAGAAGACGGAAAAAGATCTTATCCCCTTCCCAGATTTCCAAATCCTGAATCTTCTCTTTGGGCACCCATTCCAGAACCCCCTCATTACAGGGGGAAAGTTCTCCTTCATATTCCGTCGCCGTATACAGGCACATATATTCTGTCAAAGTATTTTCTGTTACAGAATCCGTAAGCCTAAAGGTAATAAGCCCCCGGAAGTCATAGGCTTTCAGTGTCAGTCCTGTCTCTTCCTTAACCTCCCTGAGAAGGCACTCCTCAGGACTTTCTCCCTCTTCAAAATGACCTCCCACGCCGATCCATTTGTCTTTATTTACATCATTTTTCTTCACTACCCGGTGAAGCATCAGGTAGCTGTCCTCCTTCTCAATGTAACAGAGCGTTGTCATTACAGAAGGCTTCTTCATTTTTCCCAGTCCTTTCTTCTCTTCATCTCTTCTTCCAGAGATTTCTCCACCTTTTTTCTGGTTACTTCAACAATATTCAGAGGAGTCATATCCACCACCGCTGCTTTTACCGGATCTTTTTTCAGATAATTCTGAAGAACTCTCAGAAGTTCCTTCTTGTCGTCCTCCTCTTTCATATTAATAAAATCTATGAGAATGATCCCGGACAGATTCCGCAGCCGAAGCTGAAAAGCAATTTCCCTGGCTGCCTCCAGATTGATCTTCCGAAAGGTCTCTCTGGTATTTTTCTTATCTGAAAATTTCCCCGAATTAACATCAATACTCACAAAGGCCTCGGTCTGCTCAATGACCAGAAAACCGCCGGATCTGAGCCATACCTTCCGGTCCAGAGCCTCCTCCAGGGATTTTTCCAGACGGTACAGCTTGGAAAGGGGCAGCAATTTATCTTCATAGAAGCGCACCGGCACTTTCCCATCTTTTTCTCTGGTATGCTCCCCGCAGATCTGTGTATAGATTTCCCGGTCGTCTGTCACGATCTCCTCCAGATCCCGGATATAGGCTCCCTGAAGGATCCTGAGGGGTTCTGACATTCCCTTTTCAAGAAGGGTATAACACATCCGGGACATGGCCCGCTGCCTCAATTCCTGATATCTTTCCCTCAACTGGAAAAGCTCCTCTGTCAGTTCTTCAGGAGAAACCTCCCTGGCATTGGTCCTGACAATGATCCCTTCCTCACCCTTTACATGTTCCTGAAGGATAGTCCGGATACGGGCTTTCTCTTCTTTTGTAAGCTTTGCAGAAAAGCCCAGCTGCTTTCTCTGGCTGGTCAGGACCAGATATTTTCCTGTAAAGTTGAGATTTCCCGTAACAGAGGGAAGTTTCGACTTGATCCCTTCCCGGGATATCTGGACCACTACCTCGTCCCCTTCTTTTATTATCCTGTCTTTTTTCGGATTGGTAAAAATAGGGGGCTCTCCTTCTTCCAGATCATAATAGCACATTTTTCCGGGAGCGATCTCAATAAAAGCACAGTGTATGTTTTTCCGAATGTTTTTCACCTTGCCAATATAAATATTGCCCAGGAGTTTTTCTTCCCCCTCCCGGACAATATTGAACTGACAGATACGGCCCTCTTCCTCTTTGGCGCTGGCCAGGAGATTCTCTCCCCTAAAATCCATATGGGTAATGATCAGCCTACTCAATTTCTTCACCCAGATCTTCCAGGGATACCAGTTTCCTCTCTCCCTCTTCTCCCAGATCTCCGTAAACTTCTATCCTGTGGATCAGAAGTGACAGAGGCTGAAATTCCTGTCCGCAGAAAGCGAAAAAGGCTTCCATGACCAGTTCCGGTTTGGTGTTCTTTACACTTCCGGCTGCCAGCTTCAAAAAGATACTCTCTTCCCGGATCTCCATCTCATATATATAAGGTTTAATATCTACTTCTTTCTCATTTTTCTTGGTTTTTTTCAGGATCCGGATCTCCTGCTGCTCCATAAAAGCAGGCACCTTCTCCTTCCAGTTTTCCCCGGGCTCCATGCCTTCCCGGAAAGATACCAGGTAATCTGCCGCAGCCACCAGAGACATGGCCTTGCCTTTCTTGCCTTCCGGAACTTCCCGGACACTTATTACTTCCATGCCTTCTACCATAACCTGGTTCAGCCGCTCCACCGCTTCTTTAGAAGACATTGGTGTCTTCAGCTCCAGGTCAAAATATTCTCCCTCACTGGTGACTCCTACGCCCAGAGGTGCCGCAAAAGACATGATCATATGAGGACTGAACCCTTCAGAATAAGCAGCGTCCAGTCCCGCCCTTTTTACCGCTTTCTGAAAATACCGCATAATATCCAGGTGTCCGATAAACTTCATAGCTCCCTGTTTTGCAAACTTAATTCTTACCTTCAACGCAGACACCTCCTTTATATGCTCCTGCGCCGCAGCCGGAACACTGCTGGCGGCAGTTGGGGGTAACTTCCCCTTTCATGGCCTTTTCCCACTCTCTCTTCAGGAAATTCTTGGTCACGCCGATGGAAATAAAATCCCATGGGAAGATCTCGTCTAAGGGGCGTTCCCTTAAGGTATAAAATTCCGAATCAATGCCCAGTTCTTCAAAGGCTTCCATCCAAAGGTCATAACGGAAATACTCAGACCAGGAATCGAAGATGGCTCCTTTCTTATAAGCAGCCTCCAGCACATCCGCCACTTTCCGGTCACCTCTGGCCAGGATTCCCTCCAGGACTGTGACATCCGCTTCATGGTAATTATATTTAATGCTCTTCTGATTTAACTGAGCCCGGATCTCTTCTTTTACCACTTTTGCCTTATCCAGGTAATCCTCTTTCCGGAACATTCCTGCCCACTGGAAAGGTGTAAAAGGCTTAGGCACAAAGAAGGAAGTGCTGACCACGATCTGACATCTGCCGTGGCGCTGGTCTTTTGGTATCTCATAATATTTTTTGGCGATCTCCTCTGCCAGATGAGCGATCCCCTTCATATCTTCTTCTGTCTCTGTGGGAAGACCCAGCATAAAATACAGCTTTACTCTGGTCCATCCTCCCTGGAAAGCCCTGGCGGCTCCTTCCAGGATCACCTCTTCTGTAAGACCTTTGTTGATCACGTCCCGGAGTCTCTGGGAACCGGCTTCCGGAGCAAAGGTCAGACTGCTCTTTTTAATATCCTGGACCTTGCTCATCACGTCCAGGGAAAAGGCGTCGATCCGCAGAGAAGGAAGGGAAATATTCACCTTCCGTGCAGAACATTCTTCGATCAGGTAATCGATCAGCTCCGGCAGTTTTGAATAGTCACTGGAACTTAAAGAGCTGAGAGAAATCTCCTCATGACCGGTGCTTTCTATAAGGGCTCTGGCTGTATCCTTCAAAAAATCCAGATCCCGCTCTCTGGTAGGACGGTAAAGCATGCCTGCCTGACAGAACCTGCAGCCCCGGATACATCCTCTCTGGATCTCCAGGACCACCCGGTCCTGGGTAGCCTTAATAAAAGGCACCACCGGCTTTTGGGGATAATAGGTGTGGGTCACATCCATGACCACCTGTTTCTCGATCTTCTCTTTTGCATGGGGATTATTGGGGGTAAAGGCCTTAATGGTCCCGTCTTCATGATAATCTACATCATAAAAGGCCGGCACATAGATCCCCGGCACCTCCGCAGCCATTTCCAGAAATTCTTTTCTGGACTTTCCGGATTTCTTCCATTCCTTATAAAGATCTAAAAGATCATTGAATACCGTTTCTCCCTCCCCGATATAAAACATATCAAAAAACGGGGCAAGAGGCTCAGGATTATAGGCGCAGGGCCCTCCTCCCATGACGAAGGGATGATCCTCGGTCCTGTCTGCCGCCCGGAGAGGGATCTGGCTTAAATCCAGTACCTGGAGGATATTGGTGTAGCACATTTCGTACTGAATCGTAATTCCCAGGAAATCAAAATCCTTTACCGGATCCTGAGACTCCAGGGCAAAAAGAGGGATCTGCTCCTCCCTCATGACCTTGTCCAGATCCGGCCAGGGGGAATAGACTCTCTCACACCAGGTATCCTCTCTCTGGTTAAACATATCATAGAGGATCTGGATTCCCAGATGGGACATGCCGATTTCGTACACGTCCGGAAAACACATGGCAAACCGGATATCCACCTTTTCCTTGTCTTTCATCACCGAGTTCACCTCGTTCCCGATATACCGGGCAGGCTTCTCGATATTTAGTAATATTTCATCATTTAAAGCTAGTTTTCTCATAAAAACCTCTCTTATTTTGTGAGTCATATGCAGAATAGTTTCTATTGCAGGATAAACCATTCTGATGGTACAATCCGTGATATTATATACCTTGTATAAAGGAACTTCAAGCAAATATTTCTTATTTCTTTATCTCAATTCTTTGAGCAATCCTGCTTTATCCACATAGTAAAAGCGCTTCTTTCCATTTATTATACTGAAGTATTTCCAGGATTACAAGAAAAGCCGCCGTATCTTTTGGCACAAGCCAAATGACACGACAGCTGTTCGATTTTTATTTGTGTACTTACTTAACCGGCCTCCACTTCCTCTGAAGCGGTTCCCACTGTAAGGGTATAGCTTTCCCCGGACACCAGATCCGGACTGCTTAGGATGACTACGGCAAAGGACAGATTCGGAGTCACATCCAGGATAACATTACCGTTGGAGTCTGTGAGAGTGACCTCTGTACCGGCAGACTGTTCGCCTACGCTGACGGATATAACTCCCTGCTGTGCATCACTGAATGTCTGGGCCATTCCGGAAGCCCCTGTTCCGATAAAAGTTCCTCCTGTGATCTGGGCGGTCGTATCGTAATCCAGGGTGGAAGTATCTCCCTGGGTAGGTCCTGCCACCACCGTATATCCTCCGGTTATTTCCAGGGATCCATTTGCGTCAATACCATCTCCGAAAGCAGTAATATTCAAAGTTCCCCCTGAAATTAAAATGCTACCGTCTGAAGAAGAGGATTCTGATCCTCCGCCGCCGAACATTCCGTCTCTTCCGCCCTGGGCCCCGCTGGAGTCTGTGCCTCCCGCTGCATTCAGGCCGTCGTCGCTGGCTGTAAGGGTAATATCCCCGCCCTGTATCTCAAGGTGGAGGGCCTCCAGACCCTCATAGCTTTCTGAAATATTCATAGTCCCTGCTGTCACTGTCAGGTTTTCGTCAGCATGAACAGCGTCATCCCCTGAAGCAATTTCAAAAACACCGTCTTTTATAGTAACAGAGCTATTGGAATGTATAGAATCATCTGCAGAGTCAATAGTAAAGCTTCCACCCGAGATCAGCAGACCTCCGGCTGCTTTGATCCCTTTCATGCTGGTGCTGCTCTCTTCCTCTGTTGACTGGGAAACATCTGATAAAGAATCTTCCGCCGGATCTGAATTCCTTGTCCGCCTCCAGGATATACAGAGGCGCAGAAGTTTCACTGTTGATCTCCACGCCCTCAAAGATCAGCCGGACCTTGGCAGTATCCGGGGCATCTACTATGATCATCCCGTCCCTTAAAGTTCCGGATATCAGATAGGCGCCTTCCTCCGTTATGGTGATTGTGTTATCGGAAATCTCTACGCTGTCTGAGCTGGAAGAAGCGGAAGTGCCGCTTAAGGTAACGGCCACACAGTCTTCCTCCTGGTAGTCTTCTTCATAATCTCTGTCTGTAAACATATCTTCGTCAGTCTGTTCTTCAACAGATACCGACTGGCTCGTTTCTTCTGTATCGGCTGTATTTTCTGAATTTTTCTCTGCCTCTTGATCTTCCTGGCTGCTGCCTGAAGCGCTGCCGCTGTTCAGGCTTGCGCAGCCGGAACAGACTTCCCATGTTAGTGGTCTTTACCCCGATCAGCTCATGGGAA